>Ga0206850_10012_pt1 | contig 71935 bp, 76 predicted proteins | sample Alteio_BWOrgCont_16_FD_152885 | JGI IMG/M metagenome (GOLD analysis project Ga0206850, IMG submission 152885) | Enriched cells from forest soil in Barre Woods Harvard Forest LTER site, Petersham, Massachusetts, United States -... | ecosystem: Environmental > Terrestrial > Soil > Temperate forest >...
ACTCGGAACAAGCCCTGTATACTTGTACAATTGTCTTTCATTTTTAAAGTGCAATGTATCTTCAAGCTCATTAGCTAGCACGCGAGCTGATGTTGGTCCAATCGCAGGAGAGCTTCGATATACCCTTTCTAAGGCTTCGTCATTCTTAGCTTGTTCAGCTAATTGTTTATTGATCTCCTTAATTTTTTTATCCATTTCGAGCCAGAGATCTATATATTGATCGATCGCATATTTAAGACCTTCGCAGAGAGGAAGCTCCTTTAGAGACTTAGCCCATTTTATTGACACTTTTCGTTTATCATCCGCTCTAATTAAACCATGTTGATATAGTTGGGCCTTTAGTTGACAAGCAAGACGAGTACGTTGTCTTACAAAGGTTTCTCTAAGCCTTGTTACTGCTCTTTTATCTTCCCGTTCTAGTGAGGGTACATGTATTCCTGTTAACCTTCCCTGCGATAGATGAGTTGCTATTTTTAAGGCGTCTCTTTTATCAGTCTTCACTCGGTCTCCAACAGCAGTCTCTATTCCCGCCGCATTGACAACGATATTTTTAAAACCTTCGGTTTCTAAACATCGATGCAAATGAAAACCGCTGAATCCAGCTTCATAAGCACTTTCAATCTGAGCTCCAACAAAATATTTTTTACAGTATGTTACTAGCCTTGCAGGCTCTGCTTGTAAAGTATCTCTTTTTACGATTTGTCCCTCGCAGATTGCAACAACGGCATAAGTCTTTTTGTGTACATCTATTCCTAAATAAATAGTTTTTCCTGTATAGTTTCTCATAAGCGAACCTCCTTTTTTTGTTGTTTCGCTAACAATCTAAATAATCGGAGTGTTCGCCCTTTTTCAAGGGAAAAGTCTTTTAGCCTCTGTTATGGCTTCTTAAATTCAGCATAGCAACTGCGCTACGATTTTGCTTTGCGATCTGAGGCCGCCGGCTGCTCGTAGCGCTCATCCCACTCCTGACGTCGCGGGTCCCTTTCGCGTCCTCTCGCAGATCATTCTTTTTGCCTGCACCCCCCCCGCCACGCATACAGACCGTTCGAATGTATACGAGGTTGACAATTAATACTAAAAATCGTATTTTTCCCCCTAAAAAATGAAAAGGAGGGTTTTAAATGGCAGCAGCAGCAAGTCCAGCATCCGCATCTGCGGTCTCAGCTCCAAGTCCTCTTGTGAGTATGGTATCGCTAAGGCCTTGTGGGCACACAATTAATGAAAAACTAGCCAAAAGTATTTATGGAGGAACGAATGATCAAGGTCTTGTACGTGAACCTGGTCATTGTCCATTTCCGTATTGTAAGCGGATAGTAACATCTTATTTACTTGATGCCGTATACAGCCGTGCACTAAGAGATTCGTTGGATTCGGAAGCTGGAGGAATGCAGCCAGAGGCTTCAAAGGCTATTCAAGCCGAGCAAAAAGACATCATGGGTGTTCCCTTTCCTGGCGTAAAAGCTGATTTTGCTTATCATTGGCCACCAATTCTCTCTCTTCCTAGTGCTGAAGAGGATTTCAATGATTTCAATTTTAATAGCGAGACACTCGGGTCTCTGTTTCTGGCGATGAAGATTCGATGTGATAAAAAAAACATAATCTCCGTTACCGTTTGGCCGAGAAAAAATCAGATAGCTGCTACTATCGAGTATTTTAAAGCCATCGGATTACCTACTGACGATTACGATATTCAGATTTGGACTGGTTTCCAGATAGACAAACAGAAAGATTTAGAAATTTTTTGTAAAGTTTTCGCTCATAACAATACAATTGTGCTTCCATCGCAACTGCAATATATATATATTCCACATGACCTGTACGTTGCCCATTTCATTTTAGATAAAGCCTGGAAAAAATTGAGTGTCCCGTAAAATAAAAAGGAGTGTTTTAAATGGCAGTAGCGGCAAGTTCAGCATCTGTAGCCTCAGTTCCAGTAGATAATTTCATGAATATATTAACCTGTCCGGTTAATCATCAGCCTCTTGTGGACGCTGTAACATTAGTGCCTTGTATGCACAAAATTAATGCCGGACCGGCCTTGCGTATTTTCGGAGGAGAGCTCACTATTCCTCTAAAAGGGATGAAACTCGATGGTTTTGTAAATAAATCTCAACTTTGCCCCCATTTAGGTTGTAAAAGTATAGTAACAGCTTATTATGTTGATGACGCATACAGATCTGTAGTGAAGGCTTTACTGGCTTCAAAAGACATCGTGGGTGTTCCCTTTCCTGGAAAAAGAGCTTTCTTTCAAATTATTAACGACTGTTGGGGGTTACCCGGACAAGCAATGGCGGAACTTAGTTTTGCTAGTTGTACACCCGATTCTTTGTTTGATGAGGTGATAGTTTTAGGTAAACATGATAGAAGCATTGGAATTTACATTCGCGTAGAAGCAAAACACAGAAACGCTGTTGCAACTTACATGGAAGCGCTCGGAATACCTCTGGAGAAGTATGATAAAGTTGCGGGTCGTTTTAGGGCAGAAAGTCACAAAGATGTAAAAATGTTATTTAGAGTTTTAGATGAAAATAATGACATTCCCTCAAAATACCGTGAAGTCATTCGCTTAGTTGTAGAAGAGGGACGCTGGTAATTGGTCATAGTTTAGTACAACCACGAAGTGGTGAGTTTGCCGCGAATGCGGCTACAGATGCTAGCCGTGGGTGACCAGAGGGAACCCACGGACGGTGTCATTATTAACAGTGGAGCCGCGTGCAGCGGCGACAGAGGGGCCAAAGAGTGTCGCCGCTGTTCGCGGCTCTCGTGTGGGGATTGGCATTTTCCGTGGGTTCCCTTCGGTCACCCACGGCTATCGACTGCCATCGCTATCGCGATTTGGTAGCCGCTTTGCGGCTAAGAAATGATAAATTTTTGTATTTAACAAAATAAAAAGGAGAGTTTTAAATGGCAGCAGCAGCAAGTTCAACATCCGCATCCGTGGCCTCAGCTCCAAGTCCTACTGTGAATATGGTATCGCTAGTGCCTTGCATGCACAAAATTACTAAAGAACTAGCCAAAAGTATTTATGGAGGAACGAATGATCAAGGTCTTGTATATAAACCTGGTCATTGTCCATTTTCACATTGTAAGCAGATAGTAACATCTTATTTGCTAGATGCCACATACAGCCTAGCAATAAGGGCTTCGGAGGCTTCAAAGGCTGTGGAAGCAGGGGAAAAAGAGGTAGCTGCGCAAAAAAAGATGTATAGTAACCCCTATCCTTGGCCAAGAGATGAATTTAGAGCTATTACGCAGTGGGGGCTTGTGGATCCTCAACGTTTTCCTGTAGGATTATCTATTCAAAGATATCTTTGTTTTATTAGTAGAAAATACCGCGATATATGGAGGGTGCGGATTTATGGTTATGCAGATAAGAGTATTGCGGTTGTCCTAACGGTAAGCTCATTGATGAGCTCTCTTTTCGGGTACCTGAAAAGGATCGGAGTGAGTTATCAATCGAGTGGAAACGACATTATAATAGATAACATAGATAACCGAGACAATTTAAAAATTCTATTTAGAGCTTTAACTGTAAATAATGAATTTCCAGCAGAGTGCCTTTCGCTTATTCAGTCACTTGGGCAAGAGGGTCATTGGTGATTGTATCCACCTTTGCGGCGCCCCTCGGGGGGCGCATTATGAATAATGATCCAATTCCAGGGATTTCATCCCTGGCTATAAACCATCATCCCTAGCGGGATAAAGATTAAATACATTTTTGTCCCATGGATTCCTAGCGGGATAAAGATTTGTCCCACGGAGAATCTTGGTTCTCTTGGAAAAAAGATGGCTCTGCGAGACGACGCGAAAGGGACCCGCGACGACAGGAGCGGGATGAGCGCTACGAGCAGCCGGCGGCTTCAGATCGCAAAGCAAAATCGTAGCACAGCGCGCAGCGCGGGTGAAGCTGTGTAGGCACACAGCGATCCTCCGAGCACACGATTTGGCGAAGCGAGGTGAAGCTCAAGGGGGCCAGCGGGGGACACCGGACACGAAGTGCTGTGTCCCCGACATGTGTATGGTTAGCTCCATTCAAGTACAATTTTTTTCTTTTTCTCTCTCTCTTTCTCTTTCTTACTCTTTAACTTTAAAATCCTTAATCTGAAGCTGGATGCTCGATTTGTTAAGGAAATTGTTGACGTAGGGGGTGAAGGCGAGATGGAGGGTGAGGTTTTTTTTGGTGAGCTGCCAGCGCCGGTCGGCCATGCCAAAGGCTATACCTTCTAGGTGTCTGTCGTTCTGCTCTAAATAGAGCTTTAAATGCAGTTTTCCGACCACTTTAGGAGGCCAGAGTTGTTTGGCATCACAATAGAGGATGGGGGCGGGATTCTCATTGCCGTAAGGCTCTAATAGACTGAGGGACTCCATGAAATCGAAGGTCAGGTCTTTAAAATTAATATTTGCATCTAAGTGGAGCTTGGTCAGAATATCTTGTTCTTTGAGCTGTTTATCTGCAGAGGCTAGGAACCGCTTTTTAAAGGCTTCAATGTTTTCTTCTTTGATTGTAAGCCCTGCCGCAAAATCATGCCCACCGAAATTTATGAGGAGATCTGCATGCTCTTTAAGCACTGCTAAAAGGGGGAATTCACGGATCGTTCGGATAGAGCCTTTCCCCACCCCTTGGTCGATAGCGATAACAATGGTGGGGCGATTGTATTGTTTGGTAATTCTGGCTGCAATAATGGGAATGATTCCAGGATGCCATTTTTTGGAATGAATAATAATCGCTTTGTGTTTAAGAATTTGAGGATTATTTAATAAAAATTCTTCAATATCTACAGAATCTCTCCTTTCAATTTTTTGTCGTTCGATATTATTTAAATCGAGTTCCTTAGCTAGTTCTTCAGCTCCAACGGGATCTCTGATGAGAAGGAGATCCACCCCTTTAGTAGGATCTGCAATTCTTCCCAAACTGTTTAATCGGGGTGCGACCTTTGATGCGATGTCTATGGTGGTAATCTCGCTAAGTTTAAGATCGCATACGGCAAAGAGTTTTATAAGTCCCATTCTTTTAGTTTTGCGCAGCTGTTTTAATCCATAGCGGACGAGGACCCTATTTTCTCTAAGCAATGATCCCATATCAGCAATTGTCCCTAATGCTACAAGATCGAGGTATTTTTTAAGGTCGATCTTTGTAGCTGAGATTTCATTTTTTGAGATAAGAGCGTTTGTGATTGCATGGGCAAGTTTAAAGGCAACTCCAACGCCGGTAATATCTCTATTAGGGTAGGTGCTGTCTAATAATTTTGGGTTTAGCGTCGCAATACAGTGAGGAAGTTTGGCTGTGGGTTCGTGGTGGTCGGTGATAATAACATCAATTTTCTTCTTTACAGCTTCTTCGATCTCTTCTGCAGAAGTGATTCCACAATCGACTGTAATGATAAGTTTACACTCATTTTTTAAGGCGTAATCCAAAGCATCTAGCATGACGCTTTGTTTTAGAGAATTGCGGTTGGGAATATAGAAAAACACGCTAGCATCGAGATAGCGTAGGAACTCTGTTAGAAGGGATGCGCCTGTGATCCCATCAACGTCGTTATCGCCATAGATGAGGATGTTTTCTTTGTTGTTTATCGCTTCAAATATTCTATTCACAGCCTTGTTCATGTCTTGAAACAGAGCTGGATCTAATAGATCGGGGAGCTTGGCGTATAAATAATCGTGTATATCATCAAGAGAATCGAATCCTCTGGATGCTAAAACTTGGGCGGTAACTGGATGAATATTAAATTCATCTATGATCTCTTTTGTCCAAGCAGCATCGATCTTGGGATATACCCAATGGGTTTCCTTGGGGGTTTGGGGTGGCATTGTATATTTCCATGTTATTCATAAGCTTCATTAGGCATGAAAACGACAATTCAATCAAGAACTATATCCATCTTGGGAGGGAAGAGAAGAGCGGGCACGCACGCGGGCACGGGCACGGGCACGAAAGAAAGAAAAGCTTAAGTTCTCTTCTCTTTCCGGATTTCGTGCCCGTGCCCGTGCCCGCGTGCGTGCCCGATCCCTCTTTAATCGAGAACGATAGGCTTGTTACTATTATTCTTTTGAAGCTGTTTCTCATAAAAGTATTGCATCAGGGGGGCTGCAATAAATAGGGATGAGAGGGTTCCGAAAATCACACCGATAGCCATGACAAGTGCAAAACCAAAGACTGTACTGCCACCGAGTGCAATAAGGGGAATGAGAACAAGGAGGGTTGTTCCAGAGGTCAATGTGGTTCGACTTAGCGTGACGTTTAGGGCATGGTTTATGATCGTGGAAAGAGAGGACTTTCTTAGAGCCTTCATATCTTCCCGGATCCTGTCAAAGACAATAATGGTGTCATTTAAGGAATATCCGACGATGGTCATCAATGCCGCAACAGTGTTTAGATCGATTTGGACGGGTACTTTTAGTGCATTAAGTATTCCCAGAACGCAAATGGTAAAGAGTACGTCATGGGCTAAGCAGATAGTTGCACTTAACGCATAAGCAAACTCAAAGCGGAAAGTGATGTAGATTAAAATGCACAGGAGGGCGATCCCAAGTCCAATAGCTGCATTTTTCCTCATGGTATCTGAAAGCTGTCCGCTCACATCTGTCCAGTTCTTATCCAAATTTTCTAAAGAACTTGGAGCGATTTTTATTCCTGAGGATTGGAGTGCATGAATCACCCATTCGCTTTTGGAATTTCCGTTATTGGGAACTTCTTTTATGAAAATTCTAATGTTATTCGGAGAACTAAGCTCGCGGATTTGGAAATCCTGCGGGTTAACCCTTTGTTTTATGAGCGCCTGCTCCACTTTTTCACGGTTCCCATTTTCAAGCTCGAGGGTTACTGCATAGCCCCCGGTAAAGTCCATACCGAAAATTGTGTGGCGCTGTGTGACGAGGAAAAATCCTCCTATGATAATCACTACGCTAGTTAACATCAGAGTCTTTTTTGTATGTTTTAAGAAATTAAAAGAAGTGGGTTTAATCAAATGCATCATTTTTAATTCTTTATGGGCAGGATTTTTGACCCATCCCGCAAAGAAGTAGTGGGTCATGAAGAGAGATGTGAACATCGAAGAGACGATACCGATGATCAGCGTGACAGCAAATCCCTTGATAGGGCCCGAATCAAAATGGAGCAAGATCACCGCTGCGATAAGGGTAGTCAGGTTGGAATCGAAAATTGCAGAAAACGCCTTTTTATATCCGGTATTAATCGCAGATGCAATTCTGCCTGAAGCTGCAAATTCCTCTTTGATCCTTTCAAAGACAAGAACGTTTGCGTCGACCGCCATCCCCATTGTTAGAATAATTCCCGCAAGGCCTGCGAGGGTCATAGCAGCCCCTAAATTTTGCAGTGTTGCCCACATGATAAGGAGGTTAAAAATGAGAGCAGTAGATGCTATGAATCCTGCAAAACGGTAATAGCTGCACATTGTAATGATTACAAGCACAAGGGCGATGAGTGTTGCTAAAATACCGAGGTTTCTCTCATGTGATCCAAGTTCTGGGCTGACATTTTTTTCAGAGAGAATATGGGGGGTGAATGTGAGCGATCCCGCTTTTAAATCAGATTCTAGCTGATTGATTTCCCGTTGCGTGAAGCTTCCTGTGATCATAGCGCTATCTCTTAAAGGGGAATCGAGTGTAGGTGCGCTAATGATAGTGCCATTTAATATGACTGCCATTCTCCATCCCTTGCCTTGGGTATACACGGCATTGGGGGTATCGGCAATTTTTTCTTTAGAAAAAGCAGTTGTCCAGGCTGAAATATCCTCTCGGGGACTCATCTTCATCCCCAGTTTTGTTGTATAAGAGCCCCTGATTCCAAACGAGAGGTAGTTCCCCTTTGAGGGATCGTATGAGGCATGAACGTTCTCCAGGTTAGCTCCCTCAAGCGCAAAATTGCGGAAAACAATCATTAACGGATGTGTTTGTCCGTGCCAGTCAGTGAAGTTTTCCCCTCGCAGAACACTAATTTTTGACCACATGTCGTTAAATGCGCTGCTTGCGTTTGTTTCAAGGGGATTAGCGAGCCTTAGACCTTGTGAATAAAGGATTTTAGCAGCTTCGCTGCGAGGCTGCACAACTTCTCCATCCATTGAGTCGCCGTGAATTTGTTTCCATGCGATGAGATTGATCTGCTCAGGATCTTTTTTGTTAGTGATGACTGCCTCATTCCAAACATCCTGTAAGAAGCGGTTTACCGGGTCTTTAAGACTCTCGTTAGAAAGGGAGAATTTTTCATTTGCTACATGGAAGAACATTGAGGAGGCTTTTACTAGATCTGTTGCAGATAAGCCTTGAGATCCTGGGAAATCAAGGGTGATCGTGTCCCCTTCTTGTCTGATATTGACTTCTGATACCCCCATTTTATTAACGCGTGTATAGAGTTCATTAATCCCTTCTTTGATATCCATAGGATTTTTGACAACGCGATTGTTATGGTCTCTCAGTTCGAGCTGAACAGTTTTCCCGCCGGAGAGGTCAAGTCCCCAATGGAGAACTTTACGATCGTCTCCTCGGAAATACTTAACGGTGCTTAATTTTAAGTTGCTCAGGAAGGCGCTCTTTGTGGGAGCCGGAACATCGAAATGGGAAATTCCTTTGATATCGAGCTGGGCAGATCTGTAATCGTCTCTCCATTTTAAGAGATCTTCATGGATCCGGTTGTCGATTTTATTTTCTGTCAGGATTCTTTGTTCAACATCGGTAAATTCGAGGATGGCGTAACGTTTAGTGCCGTGAACTGAAAAATCTTCTCGTGTTGCTTTTAAAATAGTTTGATAGTAGTTTTCTTGCTCAAAGATATAGTCTGAAGCATATTCTGGAGAAAACGCATAAGCGACAGCGCGGTAGCCAAAAAAACCATTGTTTTGAAGAATTTTTTGCAATTCCTGGAAGTCGGCCATAAACTGTTTCGCTTCCGTTGAGTTAGGAGCTGCTTGCATCGTTTGTAATATCTTGTCGACCCCTTTTGCAACAATGTAGATCGAGCTCATTCTAAAACCTTTTGCAGGAATCTTAGAATTCACAGCAGGGGCATAAATAAGCAGGCCTAATTTTTTTTGCTCGGCAGGAAGATTTTGGTAAGTCTCGTAGTCCCAGATCGGGAAGGAATCTTTAAGTAAATCGGGGTGTTTCGGATTCCATGTTTTAGCAAGAGTTTCTTTTAATTGAGCAGCTTCTTTCTGCGCCACTTGTCCAAGTCGCATGGCCAAAAAGCTTTTACTGTTTTGCAGCTCGCTCAGCGAGATCTCAAATTTATCCGCCAGAGGAACAATTTTTTCACCGGAAACGCTCGAAGCTGTTGCTATAGTGTTATATAATTGTTGAGAGCTTAGATCCATTCCTGAGTAGGGCTTTAAATAAATTTTTTCGTTTTTGAGGTCGATGGCTATTTGCTCGATAAAGGGATTTCTTCCGCCCAAGGAGAGAGTTCCATTTTCTTGAAGAAGTGCGGCGATGCTTGCAAAGGTAAGGGGCGTTTTACCTGCGGCAAATACGGCGGCATGGCTTTTAAGAATGATTGAGGCTTGATTTAGGGTGGCTTCTTGAGGGGGTAATAGCTCGAGCCTTTGCTGTTTTGTTGGATCTAAGAACTCTCCATTAGCTTTAAGCGCTTCGCTTTCTTGTTCCAAGGTAACGCGCTCGAGTTTAAGTTGGTCTTTATATTGGTCCACAGCTTCTGTAAACTGTCTTACAGCTCCCGATTTATTGCTGATATCGTCCTGAGTAAAGCTCGCAAAATAGCGCTGGGAAATGGGGGAAGTTTCTCCAAAGGTCTTTGTGAAGGCAATGATATTTTGACAGGCCGGAAGGATCATCTCATTATCTGAAAGAGAGGCTTGAAGCATTTGAGCGTTTTCACTGACTCCTGCAAGGGAAACGCCTAGCTCTAAAGCTCTATCATTAACGAGGGCGCGGTAGAGATCTGTGATTTGGCCTTTATCATTAAATTTTTGAGAGAATTGGAAAACCTGATTTAACTGTCCACGTTCAAAATGGACGGGGATTTTTCTTTGGAGAACGATTGTTTTATCAGCAGAGTCATAGAGGGTAAGCTGGGCCGGTACAAAAGGGATGAGCGCCCCTGCTCTTTGAATATGCTCTCTAAATGTCTTCACCTCTTTGGCTTCTTTAAAAGAAAGAGTAATGAATTCAGGATGTTTCTGGTCAAAAGTCATATTTTGGGGTTTGATATTCAGAAGACGGCAATAGGATTTCAGCCAGCTAATAGAATCTGTCTCTAGACTGTTTACCCTATCAGCAATTGCTTCGGAGATAACTACAGAGCGTTTTTCATCAATAGGACTTTTAAGCGGCTTTGAGTAGAAAAAAACCGTCGGTAAAATATTATAAACAGTTAAAAAAATTACGGCTAGAATGAGAAAGAACTGCCAGCGTTTTTGCTTTTCCATAGTGGTCCCACATTTTAAAATTTCTTCCTAGAATACCCAACCTTTAGGTATGATTGCAACTTTAAAATGGAGTGATCATGCCAAGCGTCATTGTTGTAGGGGTCCAGTGGGGTGATGAAGGCAAGGGGAAGATGATAGATCTTCTTTCCCTTAAAGCCAAAGTTATTGTACGCGCCCAGGGGGGGAATAACGCAGGGCATACCATCATTGTGGATGGGGAAGAATACCGCTTTCATCTAATCCCGTCGGGAATTCTCTATCCCCATGTTCGCTGTTATATTGGAGGAGGAACAGCCATCGACCCTGAGGTCCTTTTGGAAGAGATGGAGGGGTTAAAATCTCGCGGGATATCCTTGCAGGGACGCCTATTCATTTCTCCTTATGCACACGTCATTTTTCCTTATCATCGAGATTTGGATAAGCTTCATGAACAGCAAAAAGGGACCCACACAATTGGGACAACGGGGAGGGGAATTGGCCCTTGTTATGTCGATAAAGCAGACCGTGTGGGAATCCGGATGTGTGAGCTCGTGAGAAAAGATTTACTCAAAGAAAGATTAAAATTTGTTGTTTCGATGAAGAGTAAAGAGGTGGCAATCGATTTTGAAAATCTCTACGCCCAGTACGTGTCTTTTGGAGAGAAGCTCTCTCCTTTTATTTCAGATGTTGAGCTCGCTGTTTCTGATGCCTTAGATAATGGGGATAATGTTTTATTTGAAGGGGCCCATGGGACATTTTTGGACACAACTTTTGGGACCTATCCTTATGTCACCTCATCAAGCACCATTGCTGCAGGTGTTTGCGCCGGCGCAGGCATTGGTCCTACAAAAATAGATCACACGCTCGCAGTTGTTAAAGCTTATACGACTCGGGTAGGAAATGGCCCCATGCCTACAGAGGCAGATCTTCTTTTAGATCACCACATCGCTCGAGAAATCGGAACGACAACGGGGCGAAAAAGAAGGATGGGATGGTTTGATGCGGTTTTAACCAGGCAGGGAGTGAGGCTTAATGGAGCGACTTCTCTTGCCATTACCAAACTAGATGTGTTAGACAAACTTCCCTCGATTAAAATTTGCCATGCTTATCGCTTGGGAAACGATCTATTGTCTACAGTTCCTCCTATTACAGAAGATATGGCAAAGGTAGAACCCATCTATGAGATATTGCCCGGATGGGAATCTGATACCACAGGATGCAAACACTTTGAAGAACTTCCTGAAAATGCACAGAAATATTTACGTCGGATTGAAGAGCTATGCGGCGCTCCCATAAGCATTGTCTCTGTTGGACCTGAAAGGGAGAAAACATTTTTTACCATGGACATATTTGAAATCTATGAATGCCGTAACTCTCGCTGATTCTATAAATGAACGCTCTTTAATAGGAATTCCCAAGCACATCGCTATTATCATGGATGGTAATCGTAGATGGGCCAAGGAGAACCTTTTGCCTTATAATATGGGACATTGGAAAGGGGCTGAAACGCTATCTAAAATTGTTCGCTCAGCTGCAGAGCTGGGGGTGAAGGTACTGACAGTTTATGCTTTTTCAACGGAAAACTGGGCCCGTTCAAATGAAGAAGTCGATTCTTTAATGGAACTTTTTGAACATTATCTCACTCACCAAAAAGAGACGATGATTAAAGAAGGTGTAAAATTAGATGCGATCGGAGATTTAACACGTTTTTCTTGTAAGACTAGAAAAGTTCTAGAAGAGACCATCGAGGCCACTAAAGAAGGGAGTACCATAGAGCTTGTTCTCGCCTTAAATTATGGAGGAAGGGACGATATACGAAGAGCTTTTGCTTCCCTTATGGATGATGTAGAGAGGGGACAGATTGGAAAAGATGAGATCACAGAAGAAACGATTTCTAGCTATCTTGATACAGCAAAATGGCCAGATCCTAATCTTTTAATTCGTACAAGCGGTGAGCAGAGGATTAGCAATTTTTTAATTTGGCAGATCTCCTATGCAGAGATGTATGTGACAAAAGTGCATTGGCCCGAATTCGATGAAGAGGAACTAATGAAAGCGATTATGGAATATCAACGGAGAGAAAGGCGGCTGGGTGTTTAGATGAAAAATTTATACGATTTAAATAAAAGAGTTTTGGTTTCCCTAGTACTCGTTTCTCTAGTCTTTTTGTTAATTTATTACTCACAAAATCCGATCATGAAAGTGATTATCACTGCTGTGTTTGCATTGATCACGGCGACAGCTCTTTGGGAATACGCTAACTTGAGTTTTGCTAAGGAGATCAATGTATCTAAAAAGACGATGATCGTCTTTGGGGTTTTACAAATTATTGCTATTTACTTCACCTCGATGCCGCTTGTGCTTCTTATTGCTGCGGGGGTTGCTTTATTTCTTGTCCATTTTAAAAGGCCTGCGGATGCTCTTTCAAATGTCGCAACAGCATTTTTTGGAATCTGCTATATCGCAGTTCCGTTAAGTTTCATGTTGGATATCCTTTATACAGATGGAAGATGGTGGCTGGTTTACCTTATTTTGGTGACAAAAATCACCGATATCGGTGCCTATTTCATAGGAAGGCTTTGGGGAAAACACCGCCTTGCGCCTGTGCTGAGTCCCAAGAAGACTATCGAAGGTGCCGTCGCAGGATTTCTCTGTGCTATTGGCTTGAGCTATGCGATGGGGGGTGAGCATGCGATCCTTTTGGGCGCGGCTCTCGGGATCTTTGGACAGATTGGGGATCTTGCAGAATCTCTATTTAAAAGAGATGCCGACTTTAAAGACAGCAACAAGCTTCCCGGCCTTGGAGGGATTCTTGACATGATCGATTCCTTATTGTTCACGGCGCCAATCCTCTACTGCTACTTACGGATATTATGATCATAACTATTGACGGGCCGGCGGGAACCGGTAAATCGACTGTGGCAAAAAGGGTGGCTGAGGCACTTGATTTTGTCTATTTTGATACAGGTGCCATGTATAGAGGTGTCACTTATTTGATGCTAAAAAATGGAATTCCTCTCGATGATACAAAAAAAATCGAAGAAATATTAAAAAATTTCACCTTTGAAATTACGAAGGACAAACGCTATTTTGTAAACAAGGTTGATGTGAGTAAAGAGATCCGTTCTCAAGAAGTGAATGCATTTGTATCACAAGTTGCGGCTCTCCCCTTTGTGCGTAAATCTCTTGGGCCCATACAAAAAGAATTTGGCAAGCATGCCAATGCAGTTTTTGAAGGGAGAGATCTTGGCACGGTTATTTTCCCCCATGCAGAGATTAAAATCTTTTTAACAGCAAGCCCCGAAATACGTGCGACCAGAAGACTGAACGAAACCCATTACGAGATCACTTACGAAAAACTTTTAGCTGATATCATTCAACGGGATCACATGGACAGCACTCGAGAGATATCCCCTTTAAGATGCCCCGAAGGTGCCTTGCAAATTGATACGTCAGATTTAACAATAGATCAGGTCGTAGAAAAAATTCTCAACTATAAACACACGAAATTTCCATGAAACCTGCTTGGGCGCGAAGATCAAAAGGGATGTCTCTCCTCTATCGGATCACACTTTTTCTTGCGTGGGCCTTTTATAAAATTTTTTACCGTTGCAAAGTTTACGGTCTAGAGAATTTTTATGAAGGGGGAGCGATCATCGCCGCAAACCACACCTCTTTTCTTGATCCTCCCATCGTTTCTATCTCTTGGCCTCAAGAAGTTCACTTTCTTGCCCGCGAATCCCTCTTTAAAAATCCCCTCTTTGGATGGCTTATCCGTTCTCTAAATGCCCACCCCGTAAGTGGTGAGGCATCTGATACAAAAGTGTTCAAAACCATTTGCGCCCTTTTATCTGAAGGAAAAAAAGTGATCCTCTTTCCTGAGGGGACAAGAAGCCCTGACAATACCCTTGCCCCCATTAAGCCAGGCATTGCGATGCTCATCTCCCGCACGAATACAGCCATCATCCCCGTCTACATTCACGGCACTTACGACATTTGGGGCAAATCACGCAAATTCCCCAAACTCTTCGGCAAAACAGCCTGCATTTTCGGCCCCCCCATCCTCTGGTCCTCCTTCTCCCACCTCGAGAAAAAAGAAGCCCAACAAGCTGTTGCCACCAAGCTCTCCGAGAGCATCCTCGCTCTCCGCGCTTGGTATGAGTCGCAAAAGAGATAATTATGAGTGCAGTACATAATAATAGTAGATTAACAACTTTTGCTCCACCCACCCGGACCCACACACTGGCAACACTCCCCCCAGGTATTGTTGAGCTCATTTGGAAAGATCCAAGTCTGGGCCCGCTCGAGATGCATCATTTAAGCCAGGTTTGTAGAGGAATCCTAGCTACAAGGGTGGAGATGGAGACAAAAATAAAGGTGTGCCTTAGGTGTGATATGAGTGTATTTTTTGCGTGGGCAAGAGGGAATTTTGTGAGCGATGGGCGGTTTTGTGAACTCGACATACTCTTTTTGATTAATAGCTTGACATTGCCCTCCAAGGAACGAAATCTAAAGAAAATTTATCTAGCGTTTTTGGACTTCTTTCTTTCTCTCAGCAATCAAGATTTAGTAAAAATAGATGGGATAGACTACCTCCCGCTAAATGATCTAAAGGGAGAAATAGTTTCAGCCCTTGCCGTAGCCTCATTGACACGTGCAGCTCTTCCAGATGCTCATGGAATAAGGGGCATTGGGAATGTTGACGTAATGTTAAATTTTAGGCAATTAAGTGAAATATTGCGTAGAGAAATAAAAGTTTTCGAACTTCTTATTCTCCAAGGCAGATATAGGGAAGCCTTTGAATTTGTAGAGGAGTTACCATTAAGCATTTGGGCAAAACAAGAGCTCAAAAAAGAAGGATTAAGTAAAATTTGTACTTCACTTATCTTTGGCGTGGAGAAGAATTTAGAACGAGCAATTCAGATTTTGGATGATATCATGATACATGATGTTCATGTTGGAAACGATCTCAACAGTTATTCCTCTCTTAGCTTTATCGATTGGATTTGTTACTTTGTTTCTTCTATTCTTGATCAGGCTGAGGCTGAGGATCATCTTGATAGCCTTTTAGAACTCACAAAAAAGCTTCGGAAAAAAGGACGACCAGATTTACTTGCGAAAATGGCGGGTATTTTTTCCGAAATGGGGTCTTTCAATAGAGCAATAGAGATTTTGGATATACTAGGCCCTCCCCGTCGGGTAGATGTATTTCAAGTTAATCAAGTTATTGTGGTTGTGAATGATCTTTGTAATGCAAGCCGGTTTGATGAAGCTAAAATGGTTTCACGTAAAATGTTCCGCAGTAAGCGCGCTGGTAAAAGGTTTATTTTTGCAAAACAACACCCCTTTTTAAGTCGGATTTGTGAAGTATTTTGGCGAGGTAACCTTGGAAAAGATCTCATTTCCTATAGACGCCGATGGACACCCGTTTTATTTTCAGACATAATCACTACATTTTTGTAAAAAGGATGATTGTGAGCGCAGTAGATAATAATGGTAGATTAATAATTTTTGCTCCATTGATGACCCGAACGTCCAGATTGGTAATGCTTCCACCTGGTATTGCTGGGCTTGTTTGGCAAAACTTGACTCCTGTTGAACAACATTATTTTGGTGCGACTTGTAGAGGAGCCTTAGCAGACAGAGTGAGCATTGATGGAAAGAAAAGAGGAGATTTTTTGTGTGACATCAATGTGTTTTTCTCTTTTGCAAGAGAAAATTTTCAAACAAACGTCTTTCTTTTTGAAGAGCGGATAGCCATTCTGATAGATGATTTAACATTGATCAATAAGGGTGAAAAACTAATAAAAATTTATGTAGAGTTCTTGAACTTGTTTCTTTCTCTGAGCAATGAAGATTTAGCAAAAACAGATGGGATAGACTATCTCCCACTCAGTGATTTAAGAGGAGAAATAATCTCAGCTCTTGCGATAGCCTCATTGACTCGTGCAGCTCTTCCAGATGCCCAAGGAATAGCGGGTATTGAAAATATTAATGAAATACTGATTTATCCGCAGCTTCATGAAATACGTAAGGAAATAAAAGTTTTTGAACTTCTCGTTATTCAAGACAGATGTAAAGAGGCTTTTAAATTTGTAGACGAATTACCGGTTTTAAGTATTTGGTGGAAACGATGGCTTAGGCAAAGAGCTCTAGGTGCAGTTTGTGATCCACTGATCCATGGTAAGACAAGAAATTTAGGTCGGTTACTTCAAATTTTAAATAATATAATCACAAATTATGTTGATCTTGTTGAACCTCGCGATTCTTTAGGTGGATTCCTTGATCAGATTGCTAGCGATACTTCTTATCATTTTCTTGATCGTCGTAAGGTTGAGGATAATGTTGATCTTGATAGTGTTTTAGAGCTCGCAAAAAAACTTTGGAAAAAAGGAAAGGTAGAACCTCTTGAAAAAATGGTGCCAATTTTTTCTAAACATAAATTTTTTGATAGGGCAATTGAGGTTTTGGATATACTAGGCCCTGGGCTCCCAATTGGTGAACGGAGAGATCGATGCTACATGTTTTTTGCGGTTGTAGAAGATCTTTGCGAGGCACGCCGGTTTAGTAAAGCTAAAGTGGTTGCAAAAAAAATGCTCTGTGGCAAACAGGATGCTAAGAAACATATTTTTATAAAACGGCATCCTATTTTGGTCCGGATTTGTAGGGTGTTTTTCTCAATGTATTTGCGAACGAAGGATGATTATGGTTGCAGTAGATATTCGTGATCATTTGAGAGCCTATGTCCCGCCACCCACGCGGACCCACACATTGGCAACACTTCCCCCCGGTGTGGCTGGGCTTGTTTGGCAAAACTTGACTCCTGTTGAGCAGCATTATTTGGGAGTGACTTGTAGAGGAGCCTTAGCAGACAGGGTGAGCGTTGATGGACAGAAACGAGGAGATTTTTTGCGTGAGATCAATGTGTTTTTCTCTTTTGCAAGAGAAAATTTTCAGGCAAATGTGGCTCCTTTTGAAGAGTGTATAGCCGTTCTAACAAAGGATTTAACATTGATTAATAAGGGAAAAAAACTGAAGAAAATTTATGTAGAGTTCTTGAACTTGTTTCTTTCTCTGAGCAATGAAGATTTAGCAAAAACAGATGGGATAGACCATCTTCCGCTTAGTGATTTAAAGGGAGAAATATTTTCTGCGCTTGCTATAGCTTCATGGACTCGGGCAGCCCTTCCATTTGCTCAAGGAATAGCAGGTATTGCAAATATTAATGAAATATTGACTCAGTCACCAGCTCAATATCATGCAATATTACGTAAGGAAATAAAAGTTTACGAATTTCTCATTGTTCAGAGCCGATATAGTGAGGCTATTGAATTTGTAGATAAATTACCGGACTTAAATATTGAGTGGAAACGAAGGCTTAAAAAAAGGGGGCTACATAACATTTTTAATTCACTTTCCCCTGTTGGTAGAAAATATTTAGATCGGGTGCTTCAGATTATCGATGGTATAATCACAAATTATATTGACGTTGGTGATGAGCCTCCTCCGGCCCATGGAATCCTTTATCATTTGAGTAACACCATTTCTCATTTTCTTAGTCAGCTTGAAATTGAAGATAAGGAATATCTTGATAGTTGGTTAGAACCCGCAAAAAAATTCTGGAAAAAAGGACACCCGAAACTTCTTGAAACACTGGTGAGTATTTTTTCTAAGAGGAAATCTTTTGATAGGGCAATTGAGATTTTGGATATACTAGGTCCTGGCCCCTTAGAGCCGAAACAACATCGATGTTGGTTATTTCTAGCGGTTATGACCGATCTTTGTAATCTGGGGCGGTTTGATGAGGCTAAAATGGTTTCAAATAAAATGTTCTGCGTTAAGAAGGGTACTAAGCTTATTTTTATAAGGCAGCATCCTGTTTTAGAGAGGATTTCTAAAGTATTTTGCTTCTGTAGTCACGGAATTACTGGATACGGACACGGTAGAGAAGTTTATCATGATGTATAACCGCTTGGATACTTATGAGCGCAGTAGATAATCGTGATCATTATTGATTCAGCAACAAGATCAAGTTAATGAAATATTACGTAAGGAAATTAAAATTTGCGAATTTCTCATTTTGGTGAAGCAAAAATGTTTGCAAATAAAACGCCCTATAAGCGGGCTGCTATGGATCGTATTTTTGCGAAGCAACACCCTATTTTACATCGGATTCGTAGGATATTTTTTTCGGTGTATACCTAAAGTCTTGGGAGAGGCGGTTTTTGGCAAGCTCGTAGTTGGATGTGACCTGAGCCTTGTACTCGTCTGGCAGGCGGGGATTGGCAAGGAGCTTGGCGCAGGCGTCTAGCCCTTCCTGGTTTTTATTTAGTAGTAAGGCGCAGTTGGCAAATTCGATGAGCATGGCATAGTCATAGGACATGTATTCTACCCATTCATCTTGGGCGGGATAAGGGAAAGTGAGGGCATGTTTTGATAACAGATAGCCGAGCAAGAGGTTCCCTTTTTTGCGGTATAGTACAGCACTGTGAAAGAGGGGCTCTGCCCTGATGGGGTGGAATTCGTAGGCTTTAAAATAGCTTTCTATGGCAGTGTCCCACTTGTCTGATTTTTCTTCTGCGATGGCTTTTTGGTACATGGCCATGTATGTTTCTAGAGAATGGCCTCCTAGTATAATGCGTTTCTCAAAGGCCTGTATGGCTTTTTCATATTCATCGGCGGCCAAATAGCTTTGTCCTAAGTAATAGACATAGCGGCTGTTTGCGGGCTCTTTTTTCAGAGCCGCCTCTAAAACCATCGCATCTTTCAAATATTTTTCTCGTCGCGAAACTTTTGAGCGCCCTCCAACGACGGCGTTGCATATATTGATGACACCTTTGATCTCTTCCCGTGTTTTTGCCTCTTCACACTCAAGACATTCATGCAGGATCCCTTCCCATCGCCAATTAAGATGGTTATTCACGAGAGAGGGGCGTCGAAAATCGACTGTTTCCAGTTGTCTCACTTGCACCATGTAGATATCTTTAGTTAAAGGAGGAAGGGCAAACTCCGGGGAATATTCAAAGATCTCGTCAGCGTCGATAAAGAGGAGATAATCAGCCTTGTTTTTTGCAAATTTGAGAGCCTCATTCCGATTATGAGCAAAATCGACCCATGGACGCTCATGGAGTTCTCCGGGGATATCTTTCATAAACTTTTTAATAATCTCTTGGGTCCCATCGCTCGATCCTGTATCGACAATGACCCAATAATCGATCAGATGTTTGACCGATCCTAAACATCTTTCAATTGCATCGCTTTCATCTTTAACGATCATATTTAAACAGATCGTTTTCTTAGTCTGTGATGCATGGGCCTTCGGAGCAAAGCTGCAAAATATAATAAAGAAAAAAATTAAGGCACGGTTCATAGGACTTTTATTTTATTGTATCACGACTTTTCTGCGCAATCTTTGAATAAAAATAGATTGTCCTGGATAAGTTCGTCGGTGTTTTTTTGCATCGCCTCATTGAATTCTTCGTAGGAGAGGTTTTTTAGAAAATTGCCGGCTATTTCTGCTGTTTTAAAAGCGTTGTTAGCGCCAGTGCCTTGGTAAAAGCTTCCCACCGCTGCTGCGTCTCCAATAATGATGGCCGACTTTTCTTTATTTGAAAAAGTTTGGGCTTGTTGCAGCTGAATATCGACAACAACAAAGAAAGGGTCTTCGATGCTTGTTTTTTGTTTTAGGACATCTAAGGAGATTTTTTTGGTGGAGCTTTGCAAAAAGACAATGCTTTTGCCGGGAACATCGATTTGTCTTAAAAAGTAGCCGTCATTAGAAGGATAGTCAGTGAGTGTGAAGGCTTTCTCGGAATTGTTTTGTTTTGCTGCAAGGATTCCGGTGGCAGTACCTAAAGTTTTTGTAGAAATACCAAGCATATTTCTAACTTGGCTATGAGACCCATCTGCACCTATGAGGATATCGTATGGAAAGTCTGTTAGTTCGGTAAACGTGGCGTAGATCTTTTTTATTCCAAGCTCCTCTCTACGTTTATCAAGAGCTTCTTCCATCGCATTTATTGGGATAAATCTTTTTATTCCCACTTCTTTGGACAACCCCCATTTTTCAAAAAGTTGTAATGTGTACTCGGTAAGGAAAATCCAACGGGCACGCTCATATTTGTCCCGCTTTTCTACGACGGTGACATCGGCGCCCGCCATTTGAGCCTCGATTGCAGCAGCAAGCCCAGCTGGCCCGCCTCCTACCACAACTACCGTAGGCCCAGCAAAACAAGCAGAGCAAAAACAAATAATAAGAAAAATAAATTTATTCATGGGAAGAATTTTAACAGAATCTATATAAACAATCTAGAAGAAAGACGAGCAGCGGTAGTGGGTAATAGACGAAATGAGACAGTTGTATGAGTGACAAGAAAATACTTTTGTTTCTTCTTGCTTAGAGCCCTCACGTACAATTCTTAACGTGCTTATCACCTAAAGGCCGAATTCCATCAGCGCAGAGTGGAGACTGAGACGCAGAGGTCGCTGAGGGGGAGAAAAATCGCCTCTTTTACGGAACGTACGCCGTAGGGAAAAAGAAAGTTTTGAGAAAGCAAGGAGTTAAAAAACCTTGAGACAATGATTACCTTGCTTTCTCAAAACTTTCTTTTTCCCTACGGCGTAGAGCTTCGCTCAAAAGAGGCGATGATCCCTTCACTCTTTAACCCCCAGCATTTCCCTCTTCCTCAGCGACCTCTGCGTCTCAGTCTTCACTCTGCGCAGATGGAATTCAATATTCGGTCAATAAGCTTGTTTGCATGTCGTCCATTGTCCATGTGCGCGCGTCCATTTTTAGTAGACATAAGGAATTATTTTGTATTTGACTTTTTGGGAGTAGGTGAGCCAGTCGGGGCCGTATTTGAGGGCGCAGCGCTTTTCGTCGCGGACTGTGCGATCGATGAGGAGGATGGTTAGGAACAGGACGTAGAAGTAGGGAAGGGCGTTGGTGAACAGAGCAGGTAGAGTCCAGAAGAGGGCGCCGAGGATCTCGGGGACATAGTGGAAATGGCGGGCGATTCCCCACCAGCCAGAGGCTAGGAGGATGTTTTGCCTTTTCTCTCCGTCTTGGGTTGTGTAGTGTGCGGTGATGAGGGTGGGTTTTTTGCCCCACACTGTGCAGTTGCCATTTGTAGAGCGGACAAATTGCCTTTGCCGATCGGCCAGGTAGTTAATGAGGATGGAGCCCACTCCAAGAGCAAAAATGAGATAGGCAAAAATGCCTAGGTTATTGGGGTGATTGACGAGGTATAAAATGGGTGAGGTATAAACTGCAGGAACCCAGACGAGGCATCCCCAGCAAATATAAAAACCCGCTCTATCATGCATGATATCAAGGGAACGGAGATATCCGGTTTCCCAGATGAAAAATTTGAAGATGTAGAGAAGCTGCAAGGCGACTGCAACGAACATCGAATCAGAAAGTCCGTAGAGCTGGGATTGTTTTGCTGCAAAGGAGAGGATAATCACTCCCCACCCCATCATACCGAATCTGCAATTGGTAAACATTTTAAGATTCCATCCCATGACTTTGGGATAAAGCTCGATCCCCCAATAGTAATCGAAGATTGGGTTTCCACTTACGCCACAATCGGTAGTAGAAGGGGCTTTACGCCCTTTGATGTAGAGAAGAAAGCAGAAGAGGAGACTAAAAATATTTAAGGCTCCTATGAGCTCTCCAAAGTTGTCGTAGACAATCGTGGGAGAAAATAAATTCCATTTGAAAGAACAGAGATAAAAAAGGAGGATGGTCAAAAGAAAGCAAGGAATACCATTAGCTTGATAAATCGGAATATTTCCTTTTGGAGTGATCGGGCCGCGAAAAGTTTTTCCGGGGATAATTCTCATGAAAATAAGTTGAGTAGCAGCGAATACAGCGATGATTTTCCAGGCAATTAACGAACCAAAAAGAAGTGGTATTTGCAAACCCTGACTGATGAAATTTTGCAAAGAGCCGTCATTCACGACGTTAATATGCCACATGAGCATAGCAGCTGGAGGACATAAGAGAATCAGCAATAAAGGGCCAATTGTTGTGCGTATCCAATAGCCCAGTCTACTCTGTTTAAGTGCAATTGTGTTATCCATTTCTACACAATGCATAAAAGACGAATTGCGGTCAAGATGACTCGAACATCCACCGAGTTTCCCCGACTAGAACCTGAATCTAGCGCGTCTACCAATTCCGCCATGACCGCGAATGAAATAGTCTAGCATTATTTTTCATATACGTCTATAATTGCGAGCAACACGGAGGATACAATGAGTGAGAATATCAGACAAGTGACGCAGGAAAATTTCAAAAAAGAATTAGAAAAAGGGTTGTTTCTCGTAGACTTTTATGCGGATTGGTGTGGCCCTTGCAGAATGCTTACCCCTGTTCTAGAGAAAATTGCACAGGAAATGGCCGGCAAAGTAACTGTTGTAAAATTGGATATCGACCATGCACAGCAAACTGCTTCTTCCTGTGATATCACTTCTGTCCCCACTTTGATTTTATTCAAAGATGGGAAAGAGGTTGGGAGGATTGTAGGACTCAGAGATGCGGAATCCATTAAACAGTTTATTAGACCTTTTGCATAACCTCATTTGCCCGTTAAAACAAATCTTTTCGGGCCAATTTTTATATCGTCGTCTCACCGACTTATTCAAGTCGCTTCGTCTCCGCTATCCGAGACAACTTCGTTGTCTCTAAAAATTTGCCTCGAAAATCTTTTGTTTTTCCGGACAAAGCAGGTCATGCAAAAGGTCTATTCAGACTTCTGTCTAAACCCAAGGACGTTGTTCAGAATTGACCAACGTCTCCCTTCTGGTTTCGCCAGATTGGTTTTACCAAGGACCCAAAGTTTGTACTGCTCTGCGGTAAAACCCTCAGTTTTTTTTAACTCGAGCCATTGATTGAGGAAAGTCAAAAATCTTCCGGAGCGTTCATTCACCGGATAGCCGAGTGAATCGGTTCCGACAGAAGGTGTTGGAGTGATGATGTGAAGGTTAGGGTGCTTACTGATCCATGGGATCGCCTGTGGTTCTGCCCATAAAAGTACCACTTCAGGTCCCGTTTGTAAAAAATCTTCATAAGTATTTAGAAGAATAATTTCCTTTTGGGGAAATATCGCTTTAGCAGTTAATGCGTAGGAGCTTCCTTTGAGAACTGCAATTTTAATGTTTTCTTTTTCCTTTAGATAAGAATGGGAAACGTAGTCTTCATTCTTGGGCCCCTTAACGACAAAGACATACTGACTCTGGACATAAGGTTCTGTAAAAGAGACTTTTTTTAGTCGCTCTTCGTTGATCGTAATTGCAGACATGCCGACATCATAAAGATTATTATCGAGGTCTTGGGAGATTGTGTCGTAATCAATAGGGATGAGTTCGAGGGAGCAATCAAGATCTTGCGCAAGAGTATAAGCCAACATAATGTCATATCCAGCCAGCTCTTTTTCCTGATTGTAAAAAGAGAAAGGAGCGACATCGGGATAATAACCCACTCGGAGTGTTTTTGTTCTTACGATCCTATCAAAAGTGTCTTCATTAGGCAGAATTTCTGCTGGGGATATCCCATTTCGAGAAGTGTGAATATGTGACTTTACATTTGAAAGGACGGCAATTTCATAAATGCTTTTGGTGGTGTTTCTGATAGGAGGAAAGGGATTATAAAAATAAAGAATTCCAAATAGAAATATCACAGGAATAAAAGTGATTGCAAGACTGGGTATAAATTTTTTCCAGTTGAAGCGGATCAATTTTCTACAAGCAAAGGTGATAAACAAAGAAAGGGTGGCAATCTCCATCGCAGAAGCCATCGATTGGAAACCAGCTGTGAATGGAATAGTGGTTAAAAATAGATCAATTGAATCAAGGGGAAGGCCAAGATTTTCGATCAGGAAGGTTAAGCTGTTGAGCCAAGAGCCAATGCCCACTGCGCCGAGCGATGTTAGAAAATTGATAATGAAAAGCTTAATCTGACTAAACACTGATAGAGGGACTTGGAAAAAAATCGAGCAGAACAAAATAAATAAGGCCATGAATAGCGAACCTAAAGGCACATTGAAAATGACTGAGACGGTACCCTGAATCTGGCTTTGCGCCTTATCATCTTTAGGGAGTAAAATTAAGGTTTCCCTTTGCACAAGCTGCATAATAAATGGCAAACATACAATAACTACATTGGTTGTGTAAGCAAGAAGTAGGACTGGGAGCATATCCTTTAGCCATTTAGTTCCATTTAAGGTGGTTAGCATACTTGTGAGTCTGGGAAAAATCCAGAAGACGACTGTGCAAATGGCGAGGATATAGAATAAGATATAGGTGGTTACTTGCTTAACTGTGGTGAGCTCCATTGTGCCTACCTGATAGGCGATGATCATGAAGGTTCCGACAGGGGTAATTTTACTAATCCAGGAGGTAAGAGTTGTCAGGGCATCAACAACTGTTTCTAAAAGGGACATCGCATTTTCTTTGTTTTTAATGCACATAAACGCGATTCCTAAAAGCACCGAGAAAACTACGATTGCTGGGACGAGATTATGCGTTAGTGCTGCAAAAATATTTTCGGGGATAAGAAGCTGAGCAAAGTTTAATGTGACTTTCTCTTCAGGATTATAAGTTGCAAGGCCTTTTGCTTTGATTTGAGGAAAACAAAAATAGACAAGGTAAATCACGAAGATATTGATCGCCCAGGCGAGTCCTAGAAAGATGACCCCTTTTTTTAAAATCTCTTTAGATTGGGCAATTCCTAATTGTCCTATCCCGTGGACGATCGCCGCTACTAAATAGGGGAGGATCGTGATTTTCAAAATCATGATGTAGGCATCTGTCCAAGGCTTGAAAAAGGTGAGGTAGTCACCAAAAAATAATCCAAAAAAGATCCCCACTAGGGTGGCAATGACCATCTGAAGAGTTAGCGAGTTTTTCAAATTATGCATGAAAATCAAACTTTTGTTGCCTTAAAGCTTCGTATAACACTATTGCCACAGTATTTGCAAGATTTAGACAGCGACTATTTTCTTTCATAGGCACTTTGTAGAAAAGATCGGGATATTTTTCATGGAATAGAGGTGGCAATCCTGAAACTTCTGATCCAAATACAAGATAGTCATTAGGCTGATAAGTGACCTCAGTGTGACTTTTTTTGCCGTGAATGGAAAAAAAATAGAATTTCTTTTCCGGTGTTAGGAACGCATCTAAACGATCAATATATTGGATATCGACCTCGTCCCAGTAATCAAGCCCTGCTCTTTTTAACATTCTACTTGAAGTGCTAAAACCAAGAGGCCTCACAAGATAGAGACTTGAGCCCGTAACGCTACATGTTCTCACAACATTTCCTGTATTCTGAGGAATCTGCGGCTGAAATAGGATGATGTTCATGGTACATACTTGATTGAAGGTTAGAATAAAAAGATCGGGCACGCACGCGGGCACGGGCACGGGCACGAAATCCGGAGGGAAAAGAAAGCTTAAGTACTTCCCTCTTTGGTGCCCGTGCCCGTGCCCGCGTGCGTGCCCGATCTTCCTTCTTAACTTTTATCTAACAGCCTCTGTTGCTGTTTCCGTTGCAGTAACGGGTGTTGCTATTTCAGCGTTTTGTGGTTGCGCGTTAGTTGTTACGGCGCTTTCCTCTTTTGGCTGAGCATTATTTGCTTTTACACATTCGATTTCAAATGTGAGCATGCTGTTTGGGGGGAGATATCCGTGCGTGCCATATCCCAGATCTGGGTGGATATAGACGGTTCTTTTCTCTCCTTCTTTCATCCCTACAAGTGCTTTGCTCAAACCCGGGATAGTCTCGTCAAGAGCAATCATCTCATCTTCTTTAGAAGAACCGAAAACTGTTCCATCGAGATATTTGCCGGTATATCTAATTAGGGGAGAAAAATGGGTTTGAATTTCAGCGCCTTCGCCTGCTTTTTCAATTTTGTATTGAAGCTTATTTTCTTCTAAAGAAATGATATTTGTTTCTTTTCCATTTTTTGCCATGAACTCTTCAGCTTTTTGCAAATTTTCAGCAGCTTTAACTTTAAAAGCTTTTTCCTGAACGGCTGTGATTGCCTTAACGCATTCTGCTTCTGTCATAGGAGCAGTTTTTCCTTCTGCGCAATCTTTGATCCCCTTGACAACTTGGGCAACATCGAATTTAAATCCGAGATTTTCGATATTTTTCCCAATCAAATGTCCAAAAGATTCAGATACTTTTGCAATATCGATTTCCACCTCTTCTTGCACAACGGGTGTCTCTTCGGGGTTATCTGCGAATAACGAAAGTGTTGCGAATAAACATATTAAACTAAATTTTTTCATAGAATCCTCCATAGACATACGATTTTATCTAGATCATACTTTAAAGCCAAGAGATTTCTGTAGTCTCACAGTCGATCTCTAATTCGTTAAGTTGTTGTTTTGAAACCTTTGCTGGAGCCTGCATCATGAGATCGCTGGCTTTTTGAGTTTTTGGAAAGGCGATCACATCTCGGATGTTCTCTGTTCCGGAAAGGATCATTACTAGCCGATCGAGGCCAAGGGCAATTCCCAAATGGGGTGGCGTTCCATATTTAAGAGCTTCGACAAAGAAGCCAAATTTTTCTTTTATTTGGTCTGGGGAGAGCTTGAGGGTTTGGAAAATCTTTTCTTGAAGTTCTCCACTATGGATCCGTTGCGAGCCTCCCCCTATTTCATATCCATTAAGGACAATGTCATAGGCCTGGGCGCGCATTTTTAATGGGGCGGAATCGAGCAGGTGGATGTCTTCAATATGAGGAGAAGTAAAGGGATGGTGTTCACTCTCTACCCTTTTTTCTTCTGTGTTATATTTGAACATGGGGAAATCGGTTACCCATAAAAACTTTAAATCACCGCTCTTAATGAGGTTGCGTTGTTTTGCAATATGGCGTCTTAAGTGATCTAGCCCTTGGTTAATTCTTTCTTCAGGCCCAGCTCCAAATAGGAGAAGATCTCCCACTGCCGCATTCATGGCAGATTCGATCTCGTTTAATTGTTCGGGAGTAAAGAATTTAACGATGCTCGAGGCCCATCCCTCTTCCCCTTTTTTCATCCAAGCAAGGCCATTTATTCCAAATTTAGAAACAAAGGAAATAAACCCATCGATATCCTTGCGTGATATGTCAGCGCCCCCTTTGACGCAAAGACCTTTCACGCAGCCCCCCCCTTCCAGCTCTTGCTTAAAAATCGTGAAGGAAGAGCGTTTTGCAATTTCGTCAATACGGATAAGTTCCATTCCAAAACGGAGATCAGGTCTGTCTGTTCCATATTTTTCTAAACATTCTTTGTAAGGTATATGAGGGAATTGATGTTCCTGGCCATGAAATAATTCTCTTAGCAATCCTTCAATAAGTCCCATCACTTCTTTCGGAGTACAGAAACTCATCTCCAAGTCGATTTGGGTGAATTCAGGTTGCCTATCCGCTCTTAAATCTTCATCTCTAAAGCAAGGGGCTATTTGGAAATAGCGGTCCAATCCCCCTACCATGAGGAGCTGTTTAAAGATCTGTGGAGATTGGGGCAGTGCGTAAAAATTTCCCGGATAAATGCGTGAAGGGACAAGATAATCGCGTGCGCCTTCAGGTGTTGATTTGGCAAGAATGGGGGTTTGAATTTCTAAAAACCCGTGTTTATCCAGATAATTTCTTGTAGTGATCATTACCTGATGTCTTATGATAAGTTTTTTAGTGATATCTCCCCTGCGTAAATCGAGGTAGCGGTATTTTAAACGGAGCTCATCATTGACTTCTGTTTCTTCTTCAGCAATGGAAAAGGGGGGAGTTTTTGCTAAACTTAAAATTTCAAGCTCTTTCACTTTAATTTCAATTTTCCCTGTAGCGAGTTTGGGATTTGTCATCCCCTCAGCGCGAGGGATCACTTCTCCTTTTATAGAGATCACCCACTCGGAGCGGAGCTTTGCTGCGTCGGCAAGAACTTTAGGATCGAAGATGAGTTGAGTGAGTCCAAAACGGTCTCTTAAATCGATAAAAATAAGGCCGCCGTGGTCTCTTCTTCTATGAACCCATCCAGAAAGGGTGACATGTTTGCCAATGTCTTTAAGACAAAGCGCCCCGCAATTGTGGGTTCTTCTATAATCCATATTTTTCCTTCAAAATCGAAACTAAATTAGAAAGTGGTGCAGACACGCTTTCCCTGGTTTCCATATTTTTTAATTGAACAATGCCCCCCTCTAGTTCTTGCTCACCTACGACAATGCAGTAGTGAGCTTTTAAACTGCTTGCTCTCTGCAAGCCAGCCTGAACTTTTCTTCCTGCTAAATCCATTTCAGCAGGAATATTTTCTCTTCTTAAGCTCGCTAGTAATTTAAAGCAAAACTCACACGCAGCCTCACCCATCCCAATTAAGAAAACAAAGGGGTGCGGCGGAGGTGGAATAGGAACATTTTGTTTTAACATTGTCTGCAAAATTCTTTCCAGGCCGGCGCCAAATCCGCAGGCAGGGAGCTCTGGCCCGCCGAACGTGGAAATAAGACCATCGTATCTACCGCCGCCGCCAATACTGTTTTGCGATCCGAGCGCAGTAGAAGTGATTTCAAACACAGTTTTATTGTAGTAATCAAGCCCGCGCACAAGTTTGGGATTGATTTGATAAGTTATCCCCAAGCTTTCAAGACTCTTACAAACATTTGCAAAATGTTCTTTAGCTTCAACGTCAAGCATATCCAATATGGATGGGGCATTTTCTAAAATTTTTTGATCGCCGCTGTCTTTTGAATCCAAGATCCTTAGAATATTTTTCGAAAACCGGTTTTGACTCTCTGGAGAAAGCTGACTAAAGTGGGGCTCTAAATAGGTGCGCAGCGCTTCTAAAAAGGTTGTGCGCGAATCTGCATTTCCAATGGAATTGACCATTACAGTCAAATCTTTTAAGCCCAATCTTCGATAAAGTTCGCATAATAAATCGATCACCTCGACATCTTGCTGCGCCCCTCCAATCCCCACGGCCTCAGCGCCAAATTGGTGGTGCTGCCGATATCTTCCTGCTTGGGGTCTTTCATAACGAAACATGGGACCAATATAAAAAAGTTTATGCACAGATCCACTGCTCTGCATATGGTGTTCGACAAAGGCGCGCATGACAGGAGCTGTACCCTCCGGTCTTAGGGTCATCGATCTTTCCCCCCGATCTAGAAAGGTATACATTTCTTTTGTAACGATGTCGGAAGATTCTCCTACCCCTCTAATAAAAAGCTCAGTCTTTTCAAAGATGGGCGTGCGGATCTCTTTAAATCCATAGTCTTGCGCCGTCTTTCTTATAACGCTTTCCAAATACTGCCACCGATCAGACGTGCACCACGCATCCTCAGCAGGCTGCTCTGGAAGAATGTCAAAAGTCCCTTTAGGTAATAAATAGTTCATATTGCTGTAAATTGTAGCATACGCAATTATTTTTGCGTAAGAGTTTAAAAGGAGTATCTATGAGCGTAGCAATTATTGGTGGGGGCCCTGCGGGAATTGTTTCTGCAAAATCTGCTTTAGAATGTGGCCTTGAACCGACCGTTTTTGAAAAAGGAGATGGTGTCGGGGGGCTTTGGAAACCAAAATCGGGTTCCGTATGGGACAGGATGAAAACCAACATCTCCCATCATACGTGCCTATTTTCTGATTTTCCATGGAACCAATCTACAAGCGACTTCCCCACACAAAGCGAAGTTAACGCCTATCTAGAAAGCTATGCAGAGCATTTCAAACTTAAACCCCATCTGCAGATGAACACGTCGATTCGGTCTGTAGAAAAGTCGAACGAAAAATGGCTGGTGATGTGGATCCATGATGGCCAAAGCCATTCCAAGACCTTCGACTACGTCCTCGTTTGCTCAGGGATTTTTTCTAAGGCCTATATCCCTCAAATTCCTGGCAGCGAAAATTTTGGAGGCCCCATCCTTCATGCAAAGGACTATAAAACACCCGAGGCTTTTAGAGAGCGGCGGGTGGCTGTGGTTGGCAACGCCTTTAGCGGATGTGAAATCACCGCTGAGCTCGCTCCCTCAGCAAAAAGTGTCACAAATATTTTCCACCGCGCCATGTGGATATTGCCTCGCTACCTCCCTTCGGCCAAGAAGCCTGAACAGAAGCTGCCTCTCGATTTGATTTTTTACAGTAGAGCTGCTAACGCAAGATCGCAGGGAGTTCCCGCCGAAGAGTTGAATGCAAGGAAGAGCAATTGGTTCCGCGGCCTAACGAAGCAGGGAGAAAAGTGTCCTGAACTGGCTGTAGAAACCGCCCCTTCGTCTTCTCAGTTTGTGGTCATTTCCGACGCATATACTGAGCAAGTTGAAGCGGGGAAGATAGCGCTCAAGAAGGGCTCGATCGAACGGATGGAACAGGGCAAGCTCATCTTCAAAGATGGGAGCGCTCTCGATGCCGATGCCGTTATTTTCTGTACGGGCTACCAAACTGAAATCCCCTTTTTTAGTAAAGATATTCTATCATCTCTGGATTTTGACCCCGCAGATCAACTCCAGCCGCTTCTCTTACACAAAACCGTTTTCCATCCCAACCTGCCAGGCATTGCCTTCATAGGCATGTACAGAGGACCCTTTTTTGGTATCTTGGAATTGCAGTCTAGATGGGCCTGTATGGCTCTTAGTAAAAAAATCACAGCCCCATCAAAACAAGAAATGGAAAATGGGATACAGGTCGAACGGCAAATTAGAGAAGCCCGTCCACGGCCGCAATTTCCCCACGGCGATTATGTAAATTTTGCAGACGATTTAGCTAGGCAGATCGGAGCATTGCCAGACTGGAAAAAGTTCGAAAGCGAAAATCCCAGCCTGCATAATAAATTATGGGAAGGTCCGCTGACGGCAGCTTCATACAGGCTCACGGGCTTTGGATCTAACCCGGATGTAGCTTTGCCACTAATCGACAGAATCAATCAAGCCGCATCGTAAGAGTTGAAGAGGAAGATCGGGCACGCACGCGGGCACGGGCACGGGCACGAAAGAGGGAAGTACTTAAGCTCTCTTCTCTTTGGTGCCCGTGCCCGTGCCCGCATGCGTGCCCGATCTTCTCCCTTTCCTCTCTTCTTTTTATCTTTCTTCAAGTTCTTTGATGATTTCGCTCAGGAAGGAGAGCCAGACGGAGAGTTCGCTCAGGCGGGGATCTTTTTGATAGCTGTAGTGGAGTTTTTTAAGTATTTCGAGGAAAGGAAAGGGGGTCCATTCCATTCCGACATGTTTGAATAAATAGGAGCCAAAAGAATGGTCCTCATGAGGGGGATAGTTGAGGATTTGTTTGATAAGGAGTTTTAGCTTTAAGGCCTGGGAGGGGAATTGTTTGAGCATGTAATCATTTTGGCAAATCTCATTAAGTTTGTGCCAGACTTCAGAAAGGTCTTGGATATACTTGAGGTTTTCTCCTTGATCATCGCGGGCAAGCAGTAAAAGCATTTGTTTAAAAATAAGGAGTTGGTCTGTGACATATTGTTGGTCAAGGGTGGTAATTTCTGATCTGTTTGATGATTTTGCAAAAGGGAATAGGAAAAAGAAAATTTTTCTTATAATGACGACCAGGCTGACGAGCATAAACCCGATGTTTTTTTGGGCAACTGCCTGATACCTTTCGGCTTCCTCTTTCTTGTCTCTTTCAAGATAATGGGCTCTGCCAATATAGTCTCTAGGCTCTTCTCGGTTTATAGGAGGTTTTTTAAAATCGTTCATGAAATGTGATCATCTCATTTTGAAAAGGAATTGTAAAGAAAAAATTCCAAGTGTTTGTAATAAAAGGTCTTTCCTTTATACTCCCTTCAAAAAGAAGGTATGGAATGGGCTGGCTAAATTTTTTAAAAACAGTATCGAACGTTTCTGAGATACAAGATGAGGGTGAAGTCAAGAAGCGTTATAAGTATTGGCGCTGGCGCGTTTTCATGGGGATGTATATCGGGTACATTTTTTATTATTTTACGCGCAGAAGCTATAGCTGTGTCATGCCCGTTCTTATGCAAGATCTTGGATTTGATAAAACCGATCTAGGCATTTTAGGAAGCGTTCTTTCCATCACTTACGGCGCAAGCAAATTCTTAAGCGGCATTTTATCTGATCGTTGCAATCCCCGTTTCTTTATGAGTATTGGTCTTATCTTAACGGGTATTTTTAATATTTGTTTTGGGATGTCTTCATCCATTATATTCTTTGCGATTTTTTGGGGCTTAAATGGGTGGTTTCAGGGCTGGGGCTGGCCTCCTTGTGCAAAACTGTTAACTCACTGGTATTCACAAAAAGAAAGGGGAACATGGTGGGGAATGTGGAACACCTCAATGAGCGTTGGCGGTGCACTCATCCCTGTTATTGTTGCCTTTTGTGCAACCCATTGGAACTGGCGTGTTGCCCTTTATTTCCCTGGAGTCATGTGTATTGGTGTCGGATTGTTCCTCCTTTATTGTTTAAGAGATACCCCCCAATCGATGGGACTTCCTGCGATAGAAAAATTTAGAAATGATTATCCTGCGGCTAAGGTGATAGAGGATAAGAAAGATGTTTCTGCAAAGGAAATCCTATTTAAATATGTTCTAAGTAATAAGTATGTTTGGCTTCTCTCGATCTCTTACTTTTTTATTTATATCATCCGTATTGCTATGAGCGATTGGGGAGCTCTTTATTTTTTAGAAACGAAAGGATATTCCCTCATGATGGCTAACACGTGCACAGGCGCTTTTGAGGTGGGGGGATTTTGTGGGAGTCTTATAGCTGGCTGGTCATCGGATAAGATTTTTAAAGGCAAAAGAGGGCCTGTATGCATTATTTATAGTTTGGGTGTTATTTTCGCTGTTCTTATGTTGTGTAATTCCGCGGGAGTTCTCGCGTTAAGTTACATCGGCATGTTTTCTATCGGCTTTCTAGTTTTTGGTCCCCAAATGTTAATAGGGATGTTCGCCGCAGAAGTTTCTCATAAAAATGCAGCGGGAACAGCCAGTGGTTTTGCAGGCTGTTGGGCGTACGCTGGCGCAGCTGTTGCCGGTTATCCTCTTGGCCTCATTACTCAAACCTGGGGCTGGTATGGCTTTTTTGCCTCCCTTGTTACTTGCGGCATCCTCGGCACCCTCCTCCTCCTCCCCCTCTGGTCCGTCACCGTCAATCCCAAATACCTTAAGAAAGAAGAGCCTTCACCTGCTGAATCTTAAGAAAACGCAAAACGCAAAACAAAAAACGCAAAACGGAAGAAACGAAGAGAACTTAACCTCTTTCTTTCTTCGGTTTTGCGTTTCTTGTTTTGCGTTTTGCGTTTCTCTTTATATCTTTCTTCGTTTATTCTTAGGTGCATGACACCTCTTCATGTTCATTCTCAATACTCTATACTTAATGGGACTGCGTCTGTCGCGGCGCTTGCTGCGTATGCAAAGAAGATGGGGTTTAGCTCTCTTGCGCTGACCGATCAGGGGAATTTGCATGGGGCTGTCGATTTTTATAAGGCTTGTAAGGGGGAAGGGATTAAGCCCATTTTGGGGTGTGAACTCATGATGGCCCCCTTCTCGCGGCATGAGAAGAAGCGGATTCCGGGTGTGGCTGCAGGTGTGCCGCTGATTCTTTTGGCGAAGGATGGAGTGGGATATAGCAATCTTTGTAAGTTGAGCTCTCTTGGATATTTGGAAGGATTTTATTATACGCCGCGGATCGATAAAGAAATACTTGGGCAGCATTCTGAGGGGCTCATTTGTTTATCGGGCTCTGTGCTTCATCCCTTCATTCTACAAAATAAGCAGGAAGAGTTGCTTCAGGAAGTGGAGTGGTATAGGGGCGTTTTTAAAGAGAATTTCTATTTTGAAGTGCAACGCCATTTAATGAAGGAAGAAGATATTGTAGCAGACGGACTTGATAAAGAGGGGTGGGCTTATGAAAACTATAAAAACAATGTTGCAAATCAAGAAAAAATTATTAACTGTTTGAGGGATCTATCGAAAAAACTGGGAATTGAGTGTGTTGCAACCAATGATATTCACTATCTTGAGCGAGAAGATTTTCGCGCGCATGAAATTTTAATGAATATCCAGTCAGGGGAGCCTTGTGAAATCTGGGAAAAAGATTCAGCGGGAAATCTAAAAAATCGGGTGCGCAATCCAAAGAGGGAGACTACCCCTTCACACGAACATTATTTTAAATCAAAAGAGCAAATGCAGGAGCTCTTTAGAGATTTTCCTGAAGCCCTTGAGGTGTCAGATAAAATTGCACAGCAGTGTTCTTTAGAGCTCGACTTTAAAACAAGATATTATCCCCATTATACCCCTCCTGAAGTGAACGGTGAAATATTGAGCAGGGAAGATTTTTTAAAGCATCTTTGCGAAGAGGGATTGAAACAAAGATATACGAAAGAGCGGCTGGGTAAGGTGGGAGAAAAATATCCTGACAAAGACCCTTGGAAGGTTGTGACTGATAGGCTTCAATATGAGCTTGAGATCATCACATCAAAGGGGATGTGTGATTATTTATTGATTGTTTACGACTTTATCAATTGGGCAAAACAGCAAGGGATTCCGATGGGCCCAGGGCGAGGGTCAGGTGCGGGATCGATTATCCTTTATTTGATTGGGATCACAGATATTGAGCCTCTGCGCTTTAATCTTTTCTTTGAGAGGTTTATTAATCCTGAACGGATCTCTTATCCTGATATTGACGTCGACATTTGCATGGAGAGGCGTTCAGAGGTGATCGATTACACGGTGCGCAAATATGGGAAAGATAAAGTAGCGCAGATCATCACTTTTGGTACGATGAAAGCAAAAATGGCGATCAAAGATGTGGGGCGCGTCCTCAGTGTCCCTTTAGCTAAAGTTAATGCCCTTTCTAAGCTCGTCCCGGAAGACCCTACAATGACTTTGGAAAAAGCATTCGAGCTCGATCCAGAGTTAACTCGTCTTTATGAATCAGACGAGGAGGTGCGTATTATTATTGATATTGCGAAAAAACTAGAGGGTTCAATTCGCAATACAGGGATTCACGCTGCAGGACTCATTATTGGTGCAAAGCCGATCATTGATCTTATTCCTATTTGCACGGCTAAAGATTCTGAAATGGTTGTCACACAATATTCCATGAAACCTGTGGAAGCCGTAGGAATGCTTAAGATCGACTTTTTAGGATTAAAGACTCTAACGGCAATACAAAAAGCGGCAGATGCGGTTAAACAAAACTATGGAAAATCGATCGATTGGGTCAACCTCTCTTTAGAAAACAAGATCACCTTTTCTTTGCTTAACCAGGGAAAGACAATGGGGGTCTTTCAGCTAGAGTCAAGCGGAATGCAAGAACTTGCCAAGCAACTTCATATTGATAAGTTTGAAGAGATCATTGCGGTAGGCGCCCTTTATCGCCCAGGTCCCATGGAGATGATCCCCTCTTTTTGCAACCGTAAGCATAAAAAAGAAGAGATAGAGATAGATCATCCCCTGATGGCTGATATTCTCGCAGAGACATACGGGATTATGGTGTATCAAGAGCAGGTGATGCAAATTGCAAGCCTCCTTGCGAAATATACACTTGGAGAGGGGGATGTTCTAAGAAGAGCGATGGGGAAAAAAGATAAAGAGGAAATGTCTAACCAAAGACAAAAATTTCTCAAGGGCGCTCTTGAATGTGGAATCGATCAGGAAACTTCGATGAAGATCTTTGATAAGATCGAAAAGTTTGCTTCCTATGGATTTAATAAATCGCATGCTGCGGCTTACGGGTACCTCACTTATGTGACAGCTTTTTTTAAGGCTAATTATCCCAGAGAGTGGATGGCTGCTCTCATGACAACCGATAGAGAAGATATCACTAAAGTTGCCAAAATTATTAGAGAAGCTAAAACAATGGGAATAGCCATCCTCCCTCCCGATGTGAATGAATCTGGAAGAGAGTTTGCTGCAACAGCAAAAGGGATCCGCTTTGCGCTTACTGCAATCAAAGGAGTGGGAGAAGGGGTGGTCGATGTGATCATTGAAGAGCGGATTAAGAAAGGTCCCTTTACATCCCTCTATGATTTCTTTAAAAAGATCGATACAAATAAAGTGGGAAAAAAAGTTGTTGAACATTTGATTTATGCTGGGGGCTTTGATTTTACTCTCTGGTCGCGCCAGGAACTTGCGATGAGCGTCGATCCGATGTTTGATGCAGCTGATCAAGAGCACAAAGAGAATAAAAAGGGGGTGCTTAGCTTATTTAACCTCTTAGAAAAAGAAGATAACCGCTTTCTTGCTCCGCCTAAAATAAAACAAAAGCTATCGAAGGGTGAAATTCTAAAAAAAGAAAATGAGCTTCTAGGGTTTTATCTCTCCGGTCATCCAATGGATGAGGTAAGGGGGAGCTTGCACCGTCTTTCCTGCGTTCCACTTGCGCAGATCGTAGAAATGCCCAGTGGTAGTATTGTAAGAACAGCGTTTATTATTGAGTCTATTAATTTGAAAGTTTCTACTAAGACTCAAAAAAAGTTTGCCGTTCTTATGATCAATGATGGGATGGAAAGGCTTGAGCTCCCCATATGGCCCGAACTTTATGAACAAAAACATCACCTCCTTGTTGAGAATCAATTGATTTACGCTGTCTTGCAAATTGATGCCGGCCCAAAACTCCAGTGTCGCTGGTTTGACGATTTGACAAAAGCAAATGAAAATATGGTACAGGACTGCGATCATGCCTATGATAAGGCAAAAGTTCAGATAAAGATGTCGCAAGAGAGGGAAAAAAGACTTACAGTTGTAAAACCCCCCTCTATTGCACTCAAGGAAGAAATAAAAATGATCACATTAAAGATTAATATTGAAAAAGCTCGTTTAAGCCATTTTCTCAAATTAAAGGAATTATTTCGTGCATCAGGTGGGGCGACGCCGGTCAATCTTGAATTTTATAATGACCAAAATAAAGTAAGCCGCATTGCAATTGCCCCTCAATGGGGGGTACAGTGGAATAAAAAATTGGAAGAGGATCTCAAGCAAATTGACAGTATAGTTGAGGTAGGGTATTCTCCACAGTAAAAACCAAGGATTTTATGCGTAATTTATTGATCGCTCTTTCATTAATGACTATGCCTCTTGTGGCTTCCATCCAGGAAACATTTAATGCCGCTGTAGAAGCTTACGAAAATAAAAACTGGACAGAACTTCTTAAACTAACAGAGGATCTTACAAAAAATTATTCAAAAACTCCTTTTGGGCAGGAAGCCCACTTTTTCCTAGCGGTTAGCTATTACAACCTTAAACAATATGAGCCTTCTAATAGGCAATTTACAGTCTACTTAAAAAGCCAGGCTACTCCAAAGCATTTTGAAGAGGCCATCGAATATAAATTTGCAATTGCCGAGCAATTTAAAGCGGGCGAGAGAAAGCATCTCATGGGAATGGAGAATCTTCCAAAATGGATCTCTGCAAGAGAAGATGCTATTGCAATCTACGATGAAGTGATCACCGCTCTTCCCCACCACGATATGGGCGCACGGGCCCTTCTTGGCAAAGCCATCCTCCTTTTTAAAGAAGAGGAATTTAAGCCTAGCATTGAAACATATCAAACCCTTATTCGTCGGTTCCCTAAGCACCCACTTGCAGTAGAAAGCTTTATTGGAATTGGGGAGGTTTATTTCACTCAAGCCAAAAAAGAGTATACAGATCCCGATTTTCTTGACCTTGCAGAGATTAATATCCGCAAATTCAAGGCGAGCTTTCCTCTACATGAAAAGATTGCTGAGGCTGAACAAAAGCTTTGTCAAATGAAAGAACTTTATGCAAAGAACCTTTATGATACAGCCCAGTTTTACGAAAGGACAAATAAGGCAAAGGCCTCTTTGATTTATTATTCTCAACTCATTGCAAAATACCCCAACACCAAGCTAGCAGAGCTCTCTAAGGAGCGCCTAGAAGTTTTACAGAAATAAGAATATTAACAGGATGGCAGGATGTGCAGGATAGAAGAGGGAGATCGGGCACGCACGCGGGCACGGGCACGGGCACGAAATCCGGAGGGAGAAGAGAGGTCAAGTACTTCCCTCTTTCGTGCCCGTGCCCGTGCCCGCGTGCGTGCCCGATCTTCTTCTTATTTTATGGCGATTGTAATCTTGCTGGTTCTCGCTGGTTGTCATTATCGGTTTGAGGACCAGGTATGCGAGGAGAGGAGGGTGAGTTTGACGATCCCCTATGTCCAGGGAGATACAGATGGAATGCTTACTGACGAGCTCACTAGGCAATGTGCGCAGTCAGGGCTGTTTGAGTGTGTGCAAAATGGGGGAGAATACACTTTAAAAGTAAAAATGATTGCCGATAGCAATAATCGGATTGGTTATCGATACGATCGGAATGCCCAAACAGGCCAGGTTAAAAAAAATCTCATTCCTGTAGAATATAGAAGATCGGTGTTAGCTGAAGTCACATTTATCAGGTCTTGCAGCGAGGAAGTGATTTTTGGGCCTGAGGCCATTTTTGCTGACGGGGAATTTGATAGCGTAAACCCATCTGTGCTTGACGATCTTACATTTGTCAATCCTCTTGGGATAAGAGAGAAAATCATCCAGTTTTCTTTGGGTCAGCTTGATTCAGAAGAAGGAGGGACAGACAATGTTCGTGTTCCCTTATACAGACAACTCGCTCAATCTATAGTCGACGGGATGATTAATCATTTATGATAGAAAAAACCTATTTTTTAGCAAATCTGAGTGAACTTAAAAAAGTCATGCCTTGGATTCAAGAGCATATAGCTAAAGCTGGTTTTTTACAACCCGATATCCGCCGCATTGAACTTGCCATGGAAGAAGCCCTCGTCAACATCATGCAGCATGCACACCTTTCAAAGACCGATCTCGTAGAACTCACGTGCGCTATTTCAGACACATCTATCGAATTTATCCTAAAAGATAAAGGAGCTCCTTTCAATCCTCTTACCTCTCTACCACAAATAAACTCCACCGAAACCTTAGAACAAAAAAAAGAAGGAGGGCTCGGCCTTTTCATGATCAAAAAATTCATGGACGAGCTTTTCTACGAACGACAAGAACCATACAATGTATTGCATTTGAAGAAACGCAAATCGCAAAACGCAAATCGCAAAACAGAAGAAAAGAAGACTTAAGTTTTTCTTTACGCGAAGCGTTTTGGAGAGGTAATTGCAAAAGTCTATCTTAAACCACGAAGTGGTAATCAAATCGCGTAGCGATGGCAGTTGCTAGCCGGGGGTGACCAGCGGGAACCCCCGGAAAACGTTCACCTCCACATCAGAGCCGCGAACAGCGGCGACAGATGCAAAAAGAGTGTCGCCGCTGTTCGCGGCTCTGATGTGGGATGGGCAATTTCCGGGGGTTCCCTCTGGTCACCCCCGGCTAGCAACTGTAGCCGCATTCGCGGCAAAATTACCACTTCGTGGTCTAAGATAGACTTTTGCAATTACCTCTCCAAAATGCTTCGCATTAAAGAAAAGCTCTAAGTCTTCTATTATTATGTTTTGCGTTTTTTTATCCGCTTTTTTTCTTGCCCATGGAATTGATGATCGATTCAGTGTCGATCACTTCGGAGAGGAAATGTTGGAGGATTTTTAGGATATAGCGGGGAGTGTTGTAGACCCCTGTAGTGGAGAAGACGAGTTCGAGATGGGGTTTGGTTTGGATCATGAGGGCTACAAAAGTGATGGTGGTGGGGTTATCGTTAATGAGACTAGGGACGATCCAAACGGCAAACTGATCATTAAATAAAGTCACTTTATCATCGGTTTCGAGAACATGAAAGTAATTGGAAAATGATGTGGTGGTAGTGATTTCGTCTAATTGGGCATTATTTAAGAGACCCAGGTCTTGCATCAGATTGATATTTACAGAGATGACCCCATCAGGAACCCATTTTGGTAAATTTTGGGAAAACTCCTTATACGCATCTTCTAATTGTACTGGATCGCTCATTAATTATCCCCTCTAGGATCAGTATAGGGCGTTTATAGGCCCATGTCAAGAATTTTATTCACATATCTCATCTTTCTTTGAACTTGTAAAGATTTAATTTTTTGGGTAATTTTACCTTCTTTATGCGCATGTTATGCATTCTAACCTTTATTATATTTTCTTATCAGGTTCAGGCTAAACAGCTTAGAACTGATGTTTCCGTGCCAATTGCCGTTCTTATAAATGGGGAAACGGGCGCGATACTTTTTGAAAAAAACGGACATTTAGTGACCCAGCCGGCTAGCATTACCAAAATTGTGACTGCTTTATACGCCTTGGAGAGGAAGGGGGACGATTTGGATGTTCCAATTGTGGCTTCACAAGATGCTGTGAGCGCGGTTCCCGAAAAAGTAAGGATGGCAAATCCTCTTAAGTATCCTCCATATAGGCTTGAAGTGGGAGGAACGCATATTGGAATTAAGGTGGGTGAGGTCTTGACTTTTCGGACTCTTTTATATGGACTTATGCTCTCTTCTGGAAATGATGCTGCTAACGTGATTGCGGAGTATGTTTCGGGCAATATTGGCAAATTTTCTCAGGAAATGAACGCATTTCTGAAAAAAAATGGGATCACTACAACAACATTATATAATGCTCATGGGCTTCCTTATCCTAACCATGTGACTACTGCTTATGAAATGGCAAAAATATCTGCGCTTGCCATGAGAAATCCCCTATTTCGGCAAATTGTAAAGACGGTCCGCTATACAAGACCCCAAACAAATAAGCAACCTGAGAGCTACCTTTTGCAGTCTAACAGACTCCTGAGATCTGGACCCTCCTTTTACCCTAAAGCCATTGGGATAAAAACTGGCTATTCTTCAGTTGTAGGATCAAATCTTGTTGCAGCTGCAGAACATGAAGGGAGGGTTTTAATTGCTGTCCTTTTAAATGCTCAGGATAAATACCAAAGATATCGGGATACCATTGCCCTATTTGAAGCTGCCTTCCAAGAAGTGAAAACCACTCGCATCCTTTTTACCAAACAGTATGATCATTTCTCAGTTCCCATAAAAGGAGGGAGCATTCCATTAGAGGCCGCTTTATCAGAGGATTTGAAAATTGAATATTACCCTGCCGAAGAGCCCAACTTTAAAACTGTCCTCCACTGGAACAAACCCCAAATGCCCATTTTAAAAGACCAACTGGTAGGTGAGGTTCGGGTGATCTCTGACGCTAACAGGATGATTAAAGTAGCCCCTATCTATGCTACGCGCGACGTTCCTAAAACCACATGCTTTCGCTTGAAGGAGATCTTCTCCAACAAGATCACTTTATTGACATTGCTTATGCTTTTTTTCACGGGTAGCATTTTTCTAGTCACTCGTAAAAAATCCGCTTCTGAATAATTAAAGGAGTTTATTATGTCTGGAATAACAATGGGGAGAGAACCAGAGGCTCGCTCTTCTTTTAATGTATCATCTTTTCGACTGAATAAATTGACCTTATCTAAAGAACCTAATTTAGTCAGGGATGTTGAAACTCTCTCTTTGGAATTTAGGAAAGGCGTTAATGTACTTGTGTGGTTGTTCATTCCTAATGATGAAGAATGTAATCGTATTATTGCCTCATTTCCCCATCTTCGTTGTATTAAAGTAACAGATAAACCTCAGAGATCGTTGTTAACGGATGCATGAGTAAAAAGTGAAAGGAAGTCTTGCAACGAGAGTTGTTCGGGGCGGGCGGTTTCGAAGGGGGCGAGATTGAGGTTGGGGTAATCTTTTTTCAAAGAGGCGCGGAGCATTTTGCGCCGCTTTTGGAAAGCGGTGCGGACAAATTGGAAGAATTTTTCTGGGTGATCTAGGTTAGGAGGTTTTTTTAGGGTTAGTTTTACGAGGGCAGAATCGACTTTGGGTTTTGGATAAAAACAGTTTGGAGAGATGGTAAAGCAATATTCTGCATCGGCAAAGAATTGGAGGAAGATGGTGAAGCTACTGTAGTCTTTCGTGTTTTTTTTTGCGATGAAGCGCAAGGCTACTTCCCGCTGTACCATAACGGTGATGGTGCTGATTTTATTGTAGAGTGGAAGGAGTGTAGCTAATATGGGTGTTGTGATTTTATAGGGGAGATTGGCAACCACTTTGGCTTTTTTAGGGATGTTTTTCCAATCAAACTTGAGACAATCCGCCTCGATAACTGTTAAGTTTTTCTGACCCCTATCTAGAGCTCTTGCAAGGGTGCGATCCATTTCGATAGCGATCACTTTGGCTTTGGCTTCTAAAAGTTTTTCGGTGAGCGCTCCGGGCCCAGGGCCAATTTCGTAGACAAGATCGTCTTTTTTAATTTCAGCGGCTTTGACAATTTTATCTAAAATATTACCATCGATGAGGAAATTCTGAGATAAAGACTTTTTTGCATGAACTCCATGAGATGCTAAAAACTCATGGAGCTCTTTTGGTTTAAAAATACCCACTAATTAAGGGTAAACGGTTGGAAATTAGGCGGGACAAGATCGCTCCAGAATTGTTGATCATATCCATAGCGAGTGCGCAGTCTTTTGATATAGCGAGATGATTCCTTGTTAACCTCTAATTGTAGTAGCTCATCTTTGATAGTGTTAGCTACCCTTTGAAATAGGGGATGTGTTGTCGCGTTGTGATCTTTTCTGTGAAAGATTCTCACCACATTGCTATTGTCAATACGACTTTGTTGCAGCACAGGGAAGCTAAACTCTCCATTTTGTAGGGAAGTGAGAATGGATTGGTGGGAAGTAGAAAGATCTTTATTTTCTGTTACGTAGTCTTGGGATACTGAAATGGAAACAGCTGGGTCGAGATTTTCTTGGGCTTTGAAATTTGCAGCCACTTCTTCAACATCTTTTTTCTCGGCTAAGAGACATTGGTAGAATTTTTCCCCGATTTCCTCAGCATTAAAATTTTTGGGTGCACGGATGGAAACTACCTGGTAGGTCCAAGTTTCTTTGGGGGGATTGTGTGTGCAAAACTCGGTATAGGCTTTTTTTACGTCCTTGGAATTGACGTTTGCAAAGGCCTTTGAATGGACTTTGAACCAGTTCATTTTTTGAACGATGAGCTCATCGTGGATCATACTGCGCGCTTCTTCGTAGGTAACCCCAATTTTATCAAGGCTGGCCATCACATTGGGGCCAAAACGCATCTGGATCTCTTCTCTGACATCTCCATCTGTTGTTTTGATCTCTTTTTCAGCTGCATCAGCGAGGATCAGTTCGTTGTCGATCAATTGATCGAGTGTGGAGCGCCACTGGGCATTATAAAATTGGATTTTAGCTTCCTTAGAAGCTGCGTATTGTGGGTAATACCGGTCTAAGTAAAGATCCATTTTTTTCATAACGTCTAGGACAGAAATGGTTTTGCCCATGACTTTTGAAAGGATCCGGTTGTGTACAACGATTTCTTCATTCTGATCAGCATGAAGAAGGCTAGTGGCTATAAAAACAAGGGAGAGTAAAAATTTCATCATAAGAGTATCCTATCAAATCGGTTTTCTTTTGTAAACAACTCCATAAAATCCATCCATGCCTCCTTCTTGGGGAAAAATTTTTAATTCCTTTACAATCTCTAACCCAAAAGTTTTTATAAAGTGGGCCGTTTGCTCCTCGTTTTCTTTTGGAAGGATGCTGCAAGTTGTGTAAACAATTTGTCCTTTTGGATGTAAAAAATCTAGTGCTTTTTTAAAAATCTCTCGTTGCTCAAGATGCAAACGTTCAATTACTTCAGAGTCGATCTTCCATTTCATGTCGGGGTTGCGCCTAATTGTCCCAAGACCGCTGCATGGAGCATCGACAAGAACCCACTCCATTTTGTGTTTTAAACGATTCTTTTTGGGATCGTCATAATACATGAGTTGTGCATTTTGTATTCCGGCTCTCTTCAGTCTTTTTTTTGCTTCTTGCAGGGTAAAATCGCGGATGTCATGCAGATAAATCACCCCTTTATTTTCCATTGCGGGGGCAAAAGCTAAAGTTTTTCCTCCAGAGCCTGCGCAGTAATCAAATACATGTTCCTTTGGCTGAGGTTTTACAAGTTTTGCGAGGAGCTGGCTCCCTTCATCCTGAATCTCAAAAAGACCTTCCTTAAATTCTGGAAGTCCAAAAAAGTTGATCCTTTTATGGAAGGTGATCCCTTCTTCAGACTGGATTGTAGGAGAGACCTCGTATAGTCCCTCCCATTTTTTTAAAAGCGCTTCCCTAGTGATTTTTAAAGCATTAGCTCGAATGGTAGTAGGAGCTTTGGTATTGCTAATAAGGCAAAACGCCATCGCCTTTTCTTCTCCAAAGGCATTTGCTATTAGCTGAAATAATTCTTTTGGAAAACTGACCCGAATATGAGGAGGTATAGTCGTGTCAGCCGCGTAATCTAGGGGATTGATGGAGCTATAAATTTTATATCGGGATTCCCAACTTGCAGGCCCTTTAGATAAATAGTCTAACAACCCACGCCATCGGATCATTCCGTAAATCGGTTCGCAAATGGCAGCGCGTTCTTTAGAACCAATATTTTTATGTTTTCGCAAATAATGGCTAAGAAATACATCCAGTGGTTTTGTTTGTATTGAATTGAGGATACTAAAGATGTGATGCTCAATAAATTTGCTATTCATAGAAATTACCATGCAGTATAACATTAATATTTTATGGAGGGAACATAAATGAATCCTTTACAGTTAATCATTCTTTTTTTGGGGAGAATGTGCCTCAGCACAATTTTTATTTTGTCTGCTCTAAATATTCTTGTGGATTGGCAAGGGAATCAAACTTTAGTTACAAATGCCCTTTCTGATATGCATCAGAGCCCTCAAATAAGTTCTGTCCTGGATTTTGCCTCTTCCCATCTCACACTTGTTTTGGTACTTGGAACCATGTTTCAGCTTGTAGGAGGAGTTTTCGTGTTTTTAGGAATAAGGGTAAGATTTGGTGCTCTTCTCCTTATTTTATTTTTGATCCCCTATACGATACTATTCTACCCCTTTTGGCTTACTCCTCATGATCATGTTCAGAAGGTGATGTTCTTAAAAAATATGAGCATCTTAGGGGGATTATTGATTCTCCTGGCCTTTGGCAAGGGCAAAGTTATTAAACCTAAGCCTGTAAAAGAATGATCTTCCTCAGTTTTTTAATAGTAGCATTGGGTCATTTTGAGAATTTTTCGCTGTTTGGTGTATTCACTTCCCTTTTTGGGTATGCTCTTTTTTGGAAAGGGCTAGCAACGGTTAAAAGACCATTTCTTGTAGCAACTGTTTGGTTTGCCCTTCTACAAGGGTGCTTTCTTTTTTGGATGACATCCATCGAGTATCAGGGAATATACATCCTATTTGTTTATCTTTTTTTGCTTGTCTTTCTCGGCATACAATGGGGGGTGATGAGCCGTTTGGTTGTTTTGAGATACAATATTTTACTTATTGCTTCCCTTTGGACCCTTTTTGAATGGGGGAGGCAGTTTATTTTATGCGGCTTTTCTTTAAATCCATTGGGGCTTGCTTTAGCTTCTACTGATTATTCTTTGCAATGGGCTTCAATTTGGGGGGTTTTAGGCCTTTCATTTTGGGTGATGTGGATAAATCTTGCGGCCTACCGGCAAAAGCATGCAATGGCCGCTATTTTATTTTTGATCCCTTACCTATTTGGAGTGATTCATATTAAATACCATGATGCATCATCAAATCTCAAGCCCATAAGTGTAGCCATAGTGCAGACAGATTTACTCCCTTCGCAAAAGGTCCCTATGAGAAACAGGATCCATGATTTTATTTCCCATCCTGTGCAATGGGAAAATATTTTGAAGTGTTTAAACGGGGCTCCGAAGGCAGATTACATTATACTGCCAGAAGCGGCGCTTCCCTTTGGAATTTTAAAAAATGGAGATGCCTGTCAAGAGTTAGCAGATTATTTTGGGGCTGAGGTTATAGTTGGGCTTGATGATAAAAATTTCAATGCGGCGTTTCACTTTATACCTCATTCAGACAAATGGGAACGTATTGAAAAACAAGTTTTACTCCCCTTGGCTGAATATTTGCCGTTTGAATGGGCAAGATCTCTCACAAAATATTATGGGATTACAGAATTTTTTACTCCAGGCAGCGAGACTAAAATTTTTACTGGGAAAGTTCCTGTAGCAGTGTCTATTTGCTATGAAGAAACTTTTTCTTCGTATGTTCGGAAAGGAAGGCAAAAAGGGGGGGAGCTTTTAGTCAATCTTTCAAATGATGCTTGGTATCCTTATTCTATTTTAGGCGAGGAGCACTTTAAACACGGTAAAATTCGCGCCATAGAGAACGGGGCCTATCTGGTTAGGGCTTGTAATATGGGCGTGAGTGGTGTGGTAGACAGTTTGGGTAGGACGGTTTCAAAAAAAGATACGCCAGGCGTTTTGTTTGCTTCGTTTGTCCCTTATAGTTATAAAACTTTCTATGGTTTTTGGGGAGATATGGCAATCATTTTTTTGTGTCTTCTCGTTTTGTTTTTTAAACTTGCTCAAAATATTATACTGGGGTACCCTTTTACGGAACAAGGTAGTGGGTAAGATGAAGCAAAAGAGCATACAAAATACAATATCCTCATCAGGTGTTGGGCTATTTACTGGAAAAAAAGTGAATATCACTTTAAGCCCTGCAGACGTTGATCATGGAATTGTTTTTCAGCGAGTGGATCTCCCGGATAAGCCAAAAATTCCGGCGAATATAAAGTTTGTAAAAGAAACTCCAAGATGCACGATTCTCGGCAATGGGGAAACTTCTATTCAAACAGTAGAGCATATCACTGCCGCTCTAAGTGCTTATGGAATTGATAATTTACTCGTGTCGCTCGATGGTCCTGAAGTCCCTATTTTTGACGGAAGCTCTGCTAGCTTTGTCGAGATGATTGAAAAGGGGGGGATTTGTGAACAGGGATCGGAAAAAGAAAAACGGAAAATCCAATCCCCGGTATTTTGGTCGCAAGGTGATATTCAGATCATCGCTCTTCCTTCTGATGAGTACAGAATAAGTTATACATTACATTATCCCCATTCTAGTGTTATCGGGTCCCAGTTTTATTCTGTAGTTGTGAATGAAAACAAATTTAAAGCTGAAATTGCTCCCAGTCGTACTTTTTCTCTTTACGAAGAGATAGCGCCCCTCATTGAAAGAGGATTGATAAAAGGGGGAGGATTGGAAAACGCTGTTGTGATAAAAGAGAATAGTATTGTAAATCCTGAGGGTGTGCGTTATCCCAATGAAATGGTACGCCATAAGATTTTGGATATGATTGGAGATTTATCTCTAGTGGGTCAGCCTTTTTTAGCACATATTATAGCAATCCGTTCAGGACATGCTTCAAATACGGCTTTTGCTCGGGAAATAGTAAACTACTTTAATAAGATGGGAGTGTCATGATGGAACAATTTGTGGATGTGCAAAACGAGATCATAATGAATATAAAGGATATCCTAAAAATATTACCCCACCGTTACCCTTTTTTACTTGTCGATAAAATTATTCACCTTAATCTTGAAGAGAATATTATCATTGGACAAAAAAATGTGACATTCAATGAGCAGTTTTTTCAAGGCCACTTTCCTGGAGCGCCCATTATGCCCGGTGTGCTCATTTTAGAAGCCCTTGCACAAACAGGGGGGATCCTTGTCCATCAAAAAGGAAATCAGGAAAAGACAGCTGTCCTCTTGAACATCAATAACGCAAAATTCCGAAGACCCGTAGTTCCTGGCGATGTGCTTTATTTGCATGCTTGCGCAGTCCATCTTAGCCATAAAGGTGGAAAAGTACAGGCGAAAGCATTAGTAAACGATAAGCTTGCTGTTGAGGCCGAGATCGGCTTTGCTCTCATAGATAAAGACCAACTATAAAAAGAACGGAGCTACATGACAGATATTCATCCTTCGGCGATCATAGAAAAAGGTGCAAAGATTGGAAAAAACGTTACGATTGAGGCTTATGCCACCGTAAAAGGGGGCGTTACATTAGAAGACAATGTAGTGATTAAATCCCACGCCTACATTGATGGGAATACGACAATTGGCGAGGGGACAATCATCTGGCCTTTTGCAAGCATAGGAACAAAAACTCAAGATTTAAAATACCGGGGCGAAAAAACATTCGTCGTGATCGGCAAAAATTGTGAAATTAGAGAATTTGTAACAATCAATTCTTCTTGCGGGGAAAACACAATTGTCCGCATTGGGGATAACTGTCTCATTATGGCCTATTGCCACGTCGCGCACAATTGTGCGCTTGGAAATCGAGTGATCATGGCCAATAGCGTGAACTTAGCAGGGCATGTGACTGTTGAAGATAACGTTGTGATTGGTGGAATGGCTGCAGTGCATCAGTTTTCTCGAATTGGAAGATATTCGATGGTGGGCGGTTTTAGTAGGTTAACACACGATATGCCTCCTTATGCAATTGGCGGTGGTTGTCCCTATAAACTAGGAGGACTTAACCTCATCGGACTCAAAAGAAACGGTTTTAGTCTTGCCTTGCGCAAATCTCTTGTAAAAGCATTTAAATTGACCTACCGCTCAAACTTAAAATTGGCCGACGCCATTGAAGCTATAGAAAATGAGATCGAGATGAATCAACATGTGAAACATTGGATTGATTTCTGCAAAACCTCGAAAAGAGGGCTCATCGGCCTTCAGGGTTCCTTATCAGAAGAGGATGTCGAACAAGAAGAGCTCGAGGAAGAATTTGCGAAATGAAAATTGTGTTTTTTGGGACATCTGTCTTCGCGGCGGAGGTTTTAAAGCATTTGCAGCAGCAAAAAGATATTGAAATTTTAGCTGTTGTTACGCGACCCGACCGTCCTAAGGGAAGGTCTCTTTCTCTGTCCCCCCCTCCTGTAAAAGAAGTTAGCAAGGCCCCCGTTTATCAGCCGAAAAAAGCCTCGACAGATGAGTTTGCAAATATTTTAAAAAAACTTCACGCAGATCTTTTTGTAGTAGTGGCTTATGGGGAAATCATTAAAGCAAATATTTTGCAGATCCCTAAATTAGGATGTGTGAATATCCATGCCAGCCTCCTTCCCAAGTACAGGGGAGCTGCCCCCATACATCGCGCTTTGATGAACGGTGAAAAAGAGACGGGAATCACGATTATCGAGATGGTTTTGCAGATGGATGCAGGGGACATGCTTGAAGTGGTAAAGACACCTGTTCCTGATGATATGACCTTTGGCGAGCTAGAAAAAAAACTATGCGAACTCGCCTGCATTGCTATTATGAACACGATCCATCATTTTCAAAAAGGAACTGTCATCAAAACCCCTCAAGACCCCAATCTTGTCACTTTTGCTGCAAAGCTCACTCCCGAGGATGAGATCATCGATTGGAATAAACCCGCAAAGACAATTCATAATTTAATCCGCGCTTTTTCTCCCCGTCCTGGGGCCTGGTGCAAAATTAAAATTGGCGATGAAGAGAAAAGATTAAAAATTAAACGCTCCCTTGTCATTCAAGAAAAAAGTGGTCCACCAAAAACATTTTTATCTTACGGAAAAGAAGGGTGGATCGTTGCCTGTGGAGAGCAAGCTCTCCAGCTTTTAGAAGTGCAGCTTGAAGGAAAAAATACCCTATCTACCCAAGATTTCCTTAAAGGAATCCATCAAAAAATTTCCCTAATTTAAAATAACTCTTCGCATTTACATAAACCTCATGCATCGATTATGCTGTGTGTGTAAAATCTTTATCTTGTCTTTAAACCGAAAAAGGAGGACTGACTATGGCAGCAGCAGTAACAGGAGCACCACAAGTACCGGCGCACACTCTTCAGGGTGGAAACCTACCACCAAATCCAGTTGATCCAACAATGGTTGCTGTGATGGCAACAATTACAGTAGCACAAACAGCTGCAGCGGCAGTAGCGGCCGCAGTTGCTGTTAACCCTCGAGAAGGGGAGCCAGCAATTGGTGGACGTTTTATAGCTGTAGACGAGGCAAGAAAAACAGTTGAATCAGCTGAAAAGACTGTAAAGGTAGTAGAGGCAACTCTTCCGGTCACTACCGGGGAAAACATCAGAAATAAGCTAACTAAAGCAAAGGAACACACAAAAGAGGGTGCCAGAGAGCAATGGACGAATGGGTTTAAGTTTGCAGAACATGGCTTCCTGATAAGTAATGAAGTGTCACCAAGCTCTACCATGACTACTGCGGCCGATGCGTTCAAATTTGGAAGGCACACTTTTGCACTTATTCAGCTTCCTGCAACAATCATAGAATTTCTCGAGCTTGTGGCTAAATGGATTGTAAATGGCGCGCATAATGATTACTTTGCAGCGGCCGATATTGTTAGCAAATTATCGGAGATAGGCAATAAGGTTTGCGATGGTATGTGTGCTCTTGCTTCGAAAACAGCTGGGCTTGTCAAACTTACCCCCGAGCAAGCTAAAATTTTTGGAAAGTCTAACATGTTCTTTTTGGGCATTTCATCTGTTTTGGGCATTGCGCTTAAATCTTATGAAATTTATAAATGCGTTGAAGTATGGCGCGATCCTACAACCACACCTGATGACAAGAAAGAGCTTAAAAAACGTATGATCCATTGCGCAGCGGTAATTGTCCAATGGCTCGCTTACGCAAGTCTTGCTTCCCTTGTTTTGTACGGGCTCTTTTCTGGAATATGGGTGCCGAAGTACGCAACGCTTACTTGCTCTGGCACTGCTCTTTCCTTTAGTATTATTGCGTATGTCTATGAGAACTATAGCGGCCTAAAAGGGCTTAAAAAGCGTTCCGACCTTGCTAATAGGATAGATGTATTCTGTAGAACATCGAAAAGACAACAGAATGCGCGCATTGCAGCGGCAGCGGCATAAATATGGCGAGCGCTGTAGCTCCGGCTACATCAGATCCATGGATTATTCGAGGTGTGAGCTTTAACGAGCCATACCTCGTAGCTGATGCCCTTTCATTCGGTGCCATTCTTGCCGGATGGGTAGCTGATATTGGTAAAAATCTAAAGGCAGCAAAAGCGGTTGCTGGTCTTGGTATGGCCTGTTCTGCCTGTTATATCCTGCAGTCTTTTGTTGAATTGAAAAATATAGCTGATGCAGTGGGTGTTATCTGGCAAAAGACGTATCCTGATCTTTCTCATCCTGAAAAACCAGCCGAAGCTCAAGTAGCATTGACCGAAGCTCGAATAAAACTAGCGCTTGGTTTTTTTGATTTTAACTCCTCTTGGACAGAAGGTGTTCAATTTTTTAATTCAGTTGGCCTTGTCGTGGGAAGGGCCTTAGCTCCCATTGCGATTATCGGTAGTTTTTGCACTATCATCGCAGATGCCATTAGAGCGATTAATGATTGCTTCAAAATAGATAAGGAATTTGAAGGATACCGCAATACTGCAGAAGGACCTGCTTTTAAAGAATATCATAAAGCTCGAATCGGCTATTTAACTCTGGATCTTATTAGACGTATTGTAGGTATAGCGTTAGTTATAGGAATTCTTGTGATTACCTATCTAATGGCAAAATCAGGCAGTCTAACCTCTGCGCGAGCGCTTTTAGCTATATCAACTGCCCATATTCTCCTAAAAGGGATTAACCACTTTTTCGACAAATTCCTTGAAGACCAAAAAAATAAGCTCCCTCAGCCATCTCCTGTCAAGCCTACGCTTGCATAACGCCTCAAATTTTACATTGTCCATGGCGCCGTCCATTTCCCCTCCCTCTTTCCCTTCTTCTCCCTCTCATCCCCAAAAAAAAACACCCCCCACAAAAAAACTGTTGTGCGAAATTCTTGTAATTTGTTAGTCTGTCTGCTTAAAGCTTCATATGAAGCAGTTTAGAACAAGAGCCCGTAGTCTCCAGTCTTGATGACTACAATAGGGCTTAACTGTCGACTGTTTCAGTTGCCTTGCCTTGTGTAAATATATAGGAACGTTATGACATTGAAGTTCATGGGAAAAAAAAGAGGGATGACCCGCATTTTTGACGACGAAGGTAATGTTGTCGTGTGCACAGTCATTTCTGCTGAGCCAAATATTGTGTCTCAGATCAAAAGCATTGATAGCGACGGGTATAATGCTATTCAGTTAGCTTCAGAAAAAGTAAAATCCCCTAAGCTTAGAAATGTGAATAAGCCCCTTCGGGGACATTTCAAAAAAGCAGGGATCGAGCCTCGCCGTTATTTAGCACAGTCTTCTGTAGACAAAACCGATACGTATCAAGTGGGTCAAGAGATAGATTTGGGTCTGTTCGCAGATTGCAAATTTGTTGATGTCACAGGAGTCTCCAAGGGTAAAGGACATCAGGGGGTAATTAAACGACATCATTTCTTGGGCGGTCCTGCTGCTCACGGATCTGGGTTTCATCGTCATGGTGGATCTTGCGGTATGCGTACAACTCCAGGGCGTTGTTTGCCAGGCCAAAAGAAATCTGGCCATATGGGAAATGAAAAAGTGACAATTCAAAATCTTCAAGTTGTGAAGATTGACCTGGAAAATCAGGTGATTCTCGTTAAGGGTGCTGTTCCAGGTGCCAGAGAAGGACTTGTTTATATTAGTAAAGCAACGAAAAAAGCGACTTAGGAGTATACTGTGGCACTTATTAAAACATACAACCTGGATGCTAAGGAAGTCGGCGAAGTATCTATTGACGATAAGCTCATCAAAACAGATGCGAATCTGCAGATGATCAAAGATTACATAGTTGCGATTAGAGCAAATGCCAGACAATGGTCTGCAAATACGAAAACACGCGCTGAAGTTTGCCATTCTGGACAAAAGCCCCACCCTCAAAAAGGGACAGGAAGAGCGCGTCAAGGATATTTGGGAGCACCTCAGTACAAAGGGGGTGGGCGGGTTCACTCGCCAAGACCAAAATTTGATCAGCATGTTCGTATCAATAAAAAAGAGAGACGTGCAGCAATCAGACATCTGCTCGCTGAAAAAGTGGGAAGCAACAATGTTTATGTTCTACGATACAATCCGTTAAAAAAACCTAAAACCAAAGCAGTGCAGGCATTCATTAATGGACTTAACTTAGTCAATAAAAGAGTTACCTTTTTGACAGAAGTTGATCAAACAAGCGGTGCACTCACTGAAAAGTACGCTATGTTCGTAAAGAGCATGAGAAATATTCCCAAGCTTGAATTTATGCCCCTTCTTCAACTTAGCGGTTACGATATCGCAAAAGCTGGGAATTTAGTCATATTTGAGCCTGCTGTAAATGATTTTATTACCCTCTTGGGAGGAGAAGTTAAATGAAAAATCCTTACGATATTATTAAAGCGCGCTACGTGACTGAAAAGGCAAAAGTTTTAGAACAGCTCCAGTTTAGCGAAAGCAACCGCTCACTCCGAAAATGCACATCTCCCAAGTATGTATTTATCGTAGACAACAGTGCTAACAAGCAAGAAATTGGCCTAGCAGTAGAGCAAATTTACGCAAAACAAAAAGTTAAAGTCGTTGCAGTGAATACTGTAACAACAAAACCAAAAAGACGCAGAGTTCGTGGTAGAGAGGGATTTAAGCCCGGCTTTAAAAAAGCTATCGTGACTTTAAAGTCTGGCGACACAATAGAAGGTTGATATGACAAAGAAATTTCGTCCTACAACTCCCGGACAGAGGGAGCTAATCTTAACAAGCAATGGAGAGCTTACACGCTTTGGTGAAAATAAGCGGAGAACTGCAGAGCCTGAAAAGTCGCTTCTTCTAAAAAAGATGCGCACAAATGGGCGCAACCACCATGGCCATATCACTTGCCGTCATCGCGGTGGTGGGCATAAGAGATTTTACAGGATCATCGATTTCAAAAGAGATAAAGATGCCATCCCTGCAAAGGTGGCTTCGGTTGAATACGATCCTAACCGTACAGCGCATATCGCCCTTTTAAATTATGCTGATGGAGAAAAACGATATATCTTAGCTCCGCAAGGGTTGAAACAAGGTGACGCTGTGAGTTCAGGGGAAACGGCTCCATTTGAGGTGGGATGCTCTATGCGATTAAAACATATGCCTCTGGGTTCTGTGATCCATAATATTGAAATGTTTCCAGGTAGGGGCGGCAAACTTGTTCGGTCTGCGGGATTATCGGCTCAATTGATGGCTCGTAGCGCCGGTTATGTGACATTAAAAATGCCTTCTGGCGAAGTGCGCATGATCAACGAAGATTGCAAGGCCACTTTTGGTTCCCTTTCTAATGCTGAAAGAAACCTGAGAGTAGAAGGAAAAGCGGGCCGCTCCCGTTGGAAAGGAATTAGGCCAACTGTTCGTGGTACAGCGATGAACCCGGTAGACCATCCGCACGGAGGGGGCGAAGGTAAACATAATGGTTATCTTCCTCAAACGCCTTGGGCAATGTATACAAAAGGGTATCGTACACGCTGCAAGAGAAAGACAAATAAATGGATTGTAAAAGATCGTAGGAAATAGGTGAATCATGGGTAGATCGTTAAGAAAAGGTCCTTTTGTTGATCACCACTTGCAAGCAAAAGTGGAAAAGATGAACAAATCTGGTGCAAAAAAGCCGATTAAGACTTGGTCGAGAAGATCAATGATCGTTCCAGATATGATAGGGCATACATTTGAAGTTCACAACGGCCGCAAACACATTTTGGTGTTTGTATCTGAGAATATGGTTGGACATCGTCTCGGTGAGTTTTCACCGACAAGGATTTTTAAAGGACACGGAACTAAAAAAGAAGCTGAAGTTCCAGGAGCAGCTCCCGGAAATGGCGCCGGAAACGGCGGTGGTGTACCAGCAGCAGCAAAGCCAGCAGAAAAGGCGGCAGGATAAAATATGGAAACAGCAATTGCAAAGACCAGATTTGTGCGCATTAGTCCGCGAAAAGCTAGACTTGCCGCAGATCTTGTACGGGGCATGAAAGTAGAAGATGCGACTCTTCAGCTTAAACATTGCCAATTAAAAGGTGGAAGACTTCTTTTAAAAACATTAGATAGTGCCGTAGCTAACGCAGAAACACAAATGAATGTTCAACGAAGAGACTTAAAAGTGAGAGAAATTCGTGTAGATGCGGGTCCAGTTCTGAAACGTTCAAAATCGAAAAGCAAAGGGGGACAGGTTCCTGTTATGAAGAGAACTAGTCATTTTACAATCGTTTTAGGGAAGGAGTAAAAATGGGACAAAAGACATCTCCTATAGGTTTTAGATTAGTAATAAACAAAAAATGGAAGTCTCTTTGGTACGCCAACAAACAAGAATTTGGAACGCTACTAGGAGAAGACTATCTTATTAGAGAATATCTAATGAAGAAGCCCGCTTGTGTTGGTACTTCTCACATAACCATTAAGAGAATGAGTGGAAAGGTAGAAGTGACTATTCACACTGCCAGACCAGGACTAATTATTGGAAAGAAAGGAGCTGAAATTGAAGTGCTTAAACAAGAACTTCGCGCCCTTCTTGGAAAAGAGATTTGGATAGAAGTTGAAGAGATTAAACGCCCAGACCTTGATTCCCAATTAGTTGCCGATGGGATAGCTAAGCAGCTTGAGCGTAGAATTCCATTTAGACGGATTTTAAAGAAAGCCATGCAGGCCTCTATGGACGCAGGCGCTGCCGGAATTAAAGTCCAGATTTCTGGACGTATCGGCGGTGCAGAGATTGCTCGGACTGAATGGTATAAAGAAGGTAGAATTCCTCTTCACACACTTCGTGCCATTATTGATTATTCTCACGGAAGAGCAGAAACCACTTACGGATCTATTGGCGTGAAAGTATGGATCAATAAAGGGGAAGAACAGATACATAAAAAAGCAGTTTTGGGGGGCTAACAGAATATGTCATTAATGCCCAAGAGAACAAAATTTCGCAAAATGCAAAAAGGGCAGCATTCTGGTACTAGCAGAGCTGCAAATTTTGTCGATTTTGGAGACTATGGGATGCAGGTTCTTGAAAGAGGACGCATCACAGGACAACAAATAGAAGCATGCCGCGTTGCAATTAATAGATATTTTAATCGTAGAGGTAATGTTTGGATCCGGATCTTTCCCGATAAATCAGTGACTAAAAAGCCTGCTGAAGTACGTATGGGAAAAGGGAAAGGAAATCTTGACCACTGGGTAGCAGTGGTGAGACCCGGAAGAATCCTATTTGAAGTAGGGAATGTTTCAAAAGAGGTAGCCCAAAACGCATTAAGACGTGCAGCTGCAAAATTAGGCCTGAGGACACGCTTTGTAGAACGGGTTGAAAGAGTATAGGAAAATTATGAAAGCAAAAGAATTGAGAGAACAGTCGGTTGAAGATCTAAAAGGATCGAGAGAGGATCTTTCAAAAGAAATTTTTAACTTAAGATCTGAGAAAAAACTTGCTAGAAAACTAGAGAAGCCTCATCTTCTTCGCCAGAAAAAGAGAGATCGAGCGAGAGTTTTAACAGTCCTTAGCGAAAAGGTATAGGTAAATAAATGGACAATCAAGAGAAAGGAACAAGAAAACATTTTCATGGCACAGTTGTTTCTAATAAGATGCAAAAGACTGCTGTTATCCGCGTAGAACGGACATTTAGACACCCTGAATATCAAAAAGTTATTACACGCTTTAAAAAGTATTACGCTCATGTCGACAATAAAGATGTAGAAGTCGGTCAGCGCGTGAAGATTGAAGAAACAAGACCCCTTTCCAAGCTTAAGCGCTGGAGAGTTGTCGAAATTATTAAATAATTGGATAAATACCTATGATTCAACAGGAAACAAATCTCGAAGTCGCTGACAACACCGGTGCAAAAAAAGTGAGATGTTTTAAGGTCCTTAAGGGCTCGAAAAGACGTTATGCCAGCGTAGGCGACATCATCATTTGCGCCGTAAAAGAAGCTGACCCTAAAGGTACCGTCAAGAAGGGGGAAGTTGTTCGTGCAGTTATCGTAAGAACAAAGTCTTATATTCGCAGACGGGATGGGTCTTTTTTACGTTTTTTTGACAATAGCTGTGTCATTATCGACGACAAAGATAATCCTCGCGGAACACGTATATTTGGACCCGTAGCCAGAGAAGTTCGCGATAGGGGATATGTAAAAATTAGCTCATTGGCGCCGGAGGTAATATGAGCAAGTGGATTAAGAAAGGTGATAAAGTAGTCGTTCAGGCCGGTAATGAAAAAGGAAAAATTGGGACCGTTGTTTTTCGAAGACCTGAACATGTTGTCATACAAGGTGTTAACATCAGAAAGAAACATGTAAAAAGGCAAAATCAGGCTGCACGATCAAATATTTTAGAGATTGAGTGCCCCATACATATTTCAAATGTATGTTTATGCACAGACGATGGAAAGCCTGTAAAACTTAAAGTTAAGTTAGATAAAGACGGAAATAAACAGTTGTATTATACTCTTGAAGGCAAAGAGATAGTACACAGAAAAATATAACCTAAGTTAGAAAAATGTCAAGATTACAAAAAAGATACAAAGAAGAAGTAAAAGAAGCTCTTAATAAGACCTTTGCTTATAAGAATCCTATGCTTATACCCGAATTAAAGAAAATCGTTATAAGTATGGGTATAGCAGAAGCTTCTAAAGATAAAAATGCAATGCAAGATTGTGTCAAGGAGATGACCCTTTTGTCTGGCCAAAAGCCGATCTTGACTAAGTCTAAAAAGGCTATTGCTAACTTTAAATTACGCGAAGAACAACCTATTGGTATTAAAGTTACTTTAAGACGTAAGAGAATGTATGATTTTCTCGACCGTTTTATCAATATCGTTTCGCCTCGTATCCGTGACTTTCGCGGTTTCCCTGTGAAATGTGATGGAATGGGTAATTACTCTCTAGGACTAGAAGATCAACAAATATTTCCAGAGATTAACCTAGACGAAGTGAAGCGTTCACAAGGGATGAATATCACATTCGTTACAACGTCTAGAAATGATGGCGAGTGTTTTGAATTATTAAAATTGTTAGGACTTCCATTTAAAGTTGAAGAGGAGAAGAAATAATGTCATTAAGCGACACAATTGCGGATTTTTTTACACGTATCAGAAATGCAAAAGATGCTAAGCATCGCTTTGCTGATGTTAACTTTAGCAAGCAGGTCGTAGAAATCCTCAAACTTCTTCAGACACAAGGATTTATAGACAAGTTCTTAGTTAATGAAGAACTTTTTAAAGTGCGCGTATTTTTAAAATACGCAGAAGGAAGAGTATCGGTATTGCAAGGGATCACTCGTAAATCTTCACCTGGAATGAGACAATATATCGGGTATCGTAAAATACCAAAAGTATTGGGTGGAATGGGAATAGCCATTCTCTCTACACCACAAGGAATATTAGATGGTGAAGATGCGCGTAAAAATAAATGTGGTGGCGAACTGCTTTGCCTCGTTTGGTAAGAGACCTAAAGAGGTTTAATAAAAAGGTTTAAAATATGTCAAGATTAGGAAAAAGTCCCATAGTTCTGCCTAAGGGTGTTGAAGTTAAAACTGTAGATGGAAAAGTCCATGTTAAAGGGCCAAAAGGAACATTGGAGTACCCATTAGAAAAAGGTATCTCTATTAAAATTGAAAATGGCTTGGCTGTAGTGGAAGCAGATCCTACCGCAGAGCTTGCTAGACCAGCGCATGGTTTTTATAGAGCTACTCTTAACAACATGGTTGTTGGAGTCTCTAAAGGGTTTGAAAAAAGATTATCTTTGATTGGAGTAGGTTATAGAGCTAATGTTCAAGGAGCTAAACTCGATCTTCAATTAGGATTTTCTCATCCTACTCAGGTTCCTATCCCTAAAACTGTGCAGGTTGCTGTTGATAAAAGCGTTTTGATAGTAGTTACTGGAATCGATAAACAAGCTGTAGGTCAATTCGCAGCCGTTGTTCGTTCAATGAGACCTCCTGAACCTTACAAGGGAAAAGGGATAAGATACGAAAATGAATATGTCCGCAAGAAAGCAGGAAAAGCGGCTAAAGCCAAAACAGCAGGGTAAATATGAGTAACTTACTAATTAAACGCAATAAAACAAGAAAGTCTAGAGTATTTAGAGTGCGCAAAACTATTAAAGGAACAGCTGAAAAGCCACGCTTATCAGTACACAAAAGTAATAGATATATATTTGCTCAATTGATCGATGATGATTCTTGTGCAACTCTTGCTAGCTATAGTTCCCTTTCTGCTGACTTTAAAGGAGAAAAAACCTCCAAAAAATCAAAAGATGCTGCCAAGCTGATCGGAAGTAAACTTGCAAAGTTGGCCCTCGATAAGGGGATTAAGTTTGCAATATTTGACAGAGGTAGATTTAAATATCATGGCGTTTTAGCTGAACTTGCTCAAGCTGCAAGACAAGAAGGATTGCAATTTTAAAAGGTTAAAGATGAAAGAAAATAAACAAAATCGCCGACAAGAAGATTTCGGTACAGAATTTGAAGAAAAAGTTCTCTATATCAACCGTTGCTCCAAAGTGGTCAAAGGGGGAAGAAAATTTAGTTTTTCAGCCCTAATTTTGGTAGGAGACGGACAAGGACATGTGGGTTACGGATTTGCGAAGGCAAATGAAGTTTCTGATGCTATCCGAAAAGGAGGAGAGGCTGCTAGAAAAAACATCCTTACTTTCGAAATGGAAGGAACTACAATACCACACGAGATCACAGTGGAATGGGACGGGGCGAAAGTTCTTTTGAAGCCTGCTCCTGAAGGAACTGGTATCATTGCAGGATCTAAAGTCCGTTCTGTATTAGAACTTGGCGGAGTTAAGAATGTTGTTGCCAAGAGCTATGGCTCTAATAATCCTTTAAATCAGGTTAGAGCAACGATACGAGGTTTAATGGCCTTGAGAAATCGCAGAAAAAATCTAGAAATGAGAGGCCTAGCATGACACTACTTTCAACATTAGCAAACACTAGCAGGCCAAAGAAAAAGATCCAAAGGGTTGGCCGTGGAATGGGTTCTAATAGAGGAAAAACTTGCGGACGTGGCGGTAAGGGAGACTCTGCTAGACAAGGTTATAAAAAGCACTTTGGAAGAGAGGGTGGTCAGCTTCCTCTTTACAGAAAGCTCCCTTGCAATGGTTTCAGCAATGGCAGATTTCGTGTGAGTGTGTGTGCGCTTAACTTAAGAGATATCCAACGTATATTCAATGATGGCGAGACAGTTAATCTTGACACATTGAAAGAAAAAGGATGTTCCACAAGAAGAGCAGACGGAGGTCTTAAAATCTTGTCTGGCGGCGAACTTACTAAAAAAGTCAATATTGAAGCTGCCTCTTTTTCGGAAGGAGCAATTGCAAAACTTGAAAAAAACTCAATTTCTTTCAAAAAGTTAGACTAACGTGATTGAAGCTATAAGACGTATTTTATCTATAAGCGAACTGAAAACCAAAATTGTGTTTACACTTTTGATGCTTCTTGTTTGTCGTATAGGATCTTATGTTCCTGTACCGGGCATTAATGGAGCTGCTGCTGCTGATCTTTTTAAACATTCCCTTGGCGGCGGTCAGAATTTATTTCAGTTAATGGATGTTTTTTCCGGGGGCGCTTTTGCGCAAATGACTATTATTGCGCTGGGTGTGATGCCTTATATTTCCTCGTCTATTATCATGCAGTTGATGGTAGCGCTTGTTCCTTCTCTTCAAAGGGAAATTAAAGAAAATAGCGAAGCCGGTAGAAGAAAAGTGGGTAAATGGACAAGAATTTTAACTGTAGGACTTGCTCTCTTTCAATCCTGTTTATTTGCGAAATATGCCATCCAGCTTAATGCAAGTAACCCCGGTATTATTGTAAATGGGCTCGTAGAAATGCAGGTATTTGGAATCCCCTTAATGTTTTTTACAGTCGTGATGGCTGCAATGACCTCGGGAACAATGCTTCTGATGTGGATTGGGGAGCAGATTACAGAACGGGGGATTGGGAACGGGATCAGTCTTATCATTACAGTGGGTATCGTAGCCTCCTTGCCCACAACTTTAGGCTCAGTACTGCGGTTACTTAACCTTGACTCACAAGAGCCTGGTCAACTGACTTTTTCTTCATTAGTCGTCTTGGCGGCAGTATTTGTGACAATTATTTTTGGGACGATACTAATTATTCAAGGGCAAAGAAAAATTCCTTTACAATATGCTCGAAGAGTTGTTGGGAGGCAAGAGGTTCAAGGCGGTAATGCTTATATCCCCTTAAAGGTGAACTATGCTGGTGTTATTCCGGTAATTTTTGCCTCAGCTTTACTGATGTTTCCAGCAACAATTGCCCAGTTTTTAGGAACAGGTAATTGGCTGGGTAGATTTGCAGGGATGCTTTCTCCGGGAAATATATTACATACTATTTTTTACGTAGTTTTAATTTTATTTTTTACATACTTTTGGACCGCTACACAATTTCATCCAGAACAGATCGCTTCAGATATGAAAAAAAATGGAGCCTTTATTCCGGGAGTCCGTCAAGGAAAGCCTACACAGGATTATCTTGAGGCCACAATGAATAGGATCACCCTTGTTGGTGCCGTTTTCTTAGCCTTGATAGCCATTTTGCCAAACATTGTTGGTGGGCTTCTAGGTGTGGATTCAACAATAAGTTATTTTTTTGGAGGAACCTCACTATTGATCCTAGTTGGGGTGGTATTGGATACGACCAAACAAATTGAAGCCCATTTACTGATGAAACGGTATGAGGGGTTTATGAAGCGTAAAAAATAAATTTGAATTGGAGGAAATTACCTCCTTGTTTTTAATCCAAGATTTTGATAAATTTTTAAGAACTTAAAAAGGACTTGTATGCCACGTATAATTGGGATAGATATCCCCGATAATAAGAGATTGGAAGTCAGCTTAACGTATATCTATGGAGTCGGCCGCGTACTTTCAAACGAAATTATAGCGAAATTAGGGCTTGATCCAAATATGAAAGCGGTGAAGCTCACAGGCGATGATATTGCAAAACTCAATGCTGTATTACAATCAGAGTATGTCGTTGAAGGGGATTTAAGACGCCAAATTCAAAACAACATCAAGCGTTTGACAAGCATCCATTCCTATAGAGGCATGAGACACAGATTGGGACTTCCTGTCCGCGGTCAACGTACAAGAACCAATTGCCGCACGAGAAAGGGTAAAAGAAAAACTGTCGCCAACAAGAAGAAATAATCAAGGAGCAAAACTGTGGCTAAGCAAGAAGCACAAAAAGAAATGGTTAAAAAGCCTGCGCCAAAGGCAAAAAAGAAAATTCAGCGGAACACACCAAGTGGGATTGCACATGTACAATCCTCCTTTAACAATACAATCGTTTCCATTACAGACTTGTCAGGAAATGTCATTTCATGGGCGTCAGCTGGAAAAGTTAACTTCTCTGGTTCGAGAAAATCCTCTGCATTTGCTGCAACTGTTGCAGCACAAGATGCTGCAAAAGTAGCTATGTCTGCTGGAATGAAAGAAGTTGAAGTCAATCTAAAAGGCCCTGGAGCCGGAAGAGAATCTGCAGTTAGGGGACTACAAAGTTCTGGACTAATGATCACCCTTATTAGAGACACAACCCCTGTTCCTCACAATGGTTGCAGAGCTAGAAAGAGAAGAAGAGTTTAATTAAATCTAAAGGAGAAAACATGGCAATAAGATACGGCAAATTTGAGCTGCCTGTCAAGATTAAGATTGATGAGTCGATGAAGAAAGAGGGGATTGTCCGCTTTATTGCTGAGCCTTTTGAAAGAGGATTTGGACATACAGTAGGAAACACATTAAGACGTGTCCTCCTCTCTTCATTAGAAGCCCCTTCAATCGTTTCTGTTAAAATCGAAGGAGTCTCTCATGAATATATGGCGGTAGAAGGTATCGTAGAAGATATGACTTACATCGTGCTGAATTTAAAAACAGCTCTGCTGCGTAAACTTCCTTCCGATGAAGAACATGGCTCACGTGACTTTAAAATTGTCACCAAAATCATCGAAATCACTCCCGAGCAACTAGAGAAACATGGTGGATCATATAAAGTAACCCTGAAAGACATCGTAGAAAATTCTACTTTTGATATTGTCAACCCAGAGTTGACGATTTTTACAGTTACAAAGCCAATGACTCGTAGGATTGACCTAAAAGTTGCTATTGGAAGAGGATATGTTCCTTCTGAAAGACATAGCATTAAAGACAGGGTCACCGATGAAATTATCATCGACTCTGCCTTTTCTCCTGTTCGATTGGTTAACTACTATGTAGAGAACACTCGTGTAGGGCAGGATACAGACTATGACAGATTGATTCTCGATGTTGTAACAGATGGAAGGATCACTGCTGAAGAAGCTCTTTCTTTTGCTACGCAAATCGGCATTCTTCACCTTCAAGTATTTGAAGAGCTTAAATTTCAACAAATTTCTTTTGATAAGGGTGAAATCGAGATCAATACTGATCGTGATGCAATTTTGGCTAAGTTGGCACTTAAGATTAACGAAATTGAACTCTCTGTTAGATCTACAAATTGCCTAGCAGGAGCTAATATCGAAACAATTGGAGAGCTTGTTGTGATGCCAGAATCTGAAATGCTCAGATTTAGAAATTTCGGCAAAAAGTCGCTTAATGAGATTAAAGCTAAGTTGGAAGAAATGGGACTTGGCCTTGGAATGGACTTAAGCAAAATCGGCATTACTCGAGATAATGTAAAACAAATGATCACTGAATATTTAACTGAAAAGGCAGGAAAAGAAGTATGAGACACGGAAAACACACCTTTAAGATTGGGCGTACTTGTGCTCATCGGAGAAGTCTTATAGCTAACATGTTAAAGTCTTTGATCGAGCATGGGAGCGTTGTCACTTCTGTTGCAAAAGCAAAAGAATTAAAAAGACACGCTGATCACCTCATCACTTTAGGCAAGAAAAACACCTTGGCAAGCAGAAGAAGCGCTATCAGCGAACTCATGGTCAGATATAACACGCTGACGCCAAAGGAAGCAAAAATGGTAAAGAAAGCAACCGACAAAGAAAAAGCAATGGACCTGGTCTATAACACAGACAGAAGGGTCATTAATAAGCTTTTCGGCGAGCTTTCAGAGCGATTTGTTGCACGTAATGGGGGCTATACCCGCATTATTCGTATCGGGAACAGAGTGGGCGATAATGCCCCCTCCTGTATTCTTGAGTATTTGCCTAATTAAGGGGAAGAAGATCGGGCACGCACGCGGGCACGGGCACGGGCACGAAATCCGGAAAGAGAAGAAGACTTAAGCTTTTCCCTCTTTCGTGCCCGTGCCCCTGCCCGCGTGCGTGCCCGATCTTCTTTTTTAGTCTTTTAAGCCCTGAAATTCCCTTTTAATTTTTGGTCTAGTCGGTTATGATGAGGTTATGAGAGTAGCCATAAATGGATTTGGGAGAATAGGCAGATTAGCCTTCAGAATTATTGCTGAACATTTTCAAAATATTGAAATTGTCGCTATTAATGATCTGGTCTCCGCAGGAAATTTGGCATACCTTTTAAAGTATGATTCTGTTCATCGCAGGGCACCTTTTGATGTCAATGTTGAAGAGGAGAATATCATCGTTAAGGGAAGGAAGACTCAAGTCTTTTCTGAGAAAGACCCTTTAAAACTTCCCTGGAAACAGTTAAATGTTGATTTCGTGATCGAATCAACAGGAGTATTTACCCACAAAGAGGATGTTGAAAAGCACCTTCTTGCGGGCAGCAAAAAAGTGGTGATTACCGCTCCCTCAAAAGGAGATGTTCCCCTTTTTGTTATGGGTGTTAATCATCATAAATATAACCCTAAAACAGATCATATAGTGTCCAATGCCTCATGCACTACAAATTGCCTTGCCCCGCTTACCAAAGTGATCTTAGACAATTTTGGTATCGAAGAAGGACTGATGACAACAGTGCATTCACTCACAGCAACGCAGGCTACTGTGGATGGCCCATCAAAAAAAGATTGGCGAGGTGGAAGAGCTGCAAGTATTAATATTATTCCTTCCTCTACAGGAGCTGCAAAGGCTGTTGTCCTATGCATTCCTGAGGTGAAGGGCAAGTTAACAGGTATGGCCTTTAGAATTCCCACAGCAGATGTTTCTGTTGTTGATTTAACAGTCAGGGTTTCTAAAGACACAACCTATGAAGAAATATGTGAAGCAATGAAGAAAGCGGCAGCAGGCCCTATGAAAGGCATCCTTGAATTTTGCGATGAAGAAGTTGTCTCCTCTGATTTTATTGGAACGTCAGCCTCTTGCATTTTTGATAAAGGTGCCGGCATCGCCCTAAACAGCCGTTTTTATAAACTAATTGCTTGGTATGATAATGAAATGGGATATGCACATCGAGTAGTCGACCTTATGAACTATATGGCATCCCGAGAAAAATAAAAGAGGATCAATGAATTTTACACGTGAACCTATCATAGAAACAGTGATTTCCCCAAGAGAGGGCTTTAAACTCCTAGTTAGAAGCAGCAAAGGTGGATCACAAGAAGAATATTATGTAGATGCCCTTGAAGTGGTATCATTTGGACACTCATTTTTTTACCGTTCTTTAGAGCGCTCTAAGGCCTTTTTGGTCCCTGTAAGCGACTATGAAGTATGTGAAGTTAAAGAAATGCGCGTTGCCCTTAAAAACGCCCCTCATGAACGCAATATCAAAATTGGAGGAGGAAGAGAAGCCTCACTTAAGCGGGAACCAGCTGAAGAAACAGAAGGATCTCAAGAAGAGCAAATCCCTCCACAAGAGGCACGCCAAGCCCAAGATAGAAAAAGAGGAGGCCGCAACAGAAACCGGCGTCGTCGTGGAGATGACAGATGGGAAGACAGAAGACAAAACCCTCCTGCCGACGGAACAAAAGATGAATCACCCCGAGACGAAGGATCTTCCAATGAAGAATCAGGCTCCATGGATGAAGCGCAACCTTCACAATCATTCACACGTCTCATTCCCCCTCCTCCGACCCTCATTTCGCAAACTATCTCTCGCTATAAAGATCTTTTGCCGCCGCCTATTGTCGCAGATCAAATAGAAGCCCCCCCTAAAAAAGAAGAGGATTTCCCCAGCACAGAGTCGACCGAGCTATTTCGCTCATCTACCTACTTCGAGTCGGAACAAAACTTTAACACACAAAGAAGTTTTCTCGAAGATAACAACTTCTTAACCTAAGAAATGCCCTACACCCAGCCCTTACGGGCTGGGTTATTCAATATCAGCCTGTTCGGGCCTAAGATTATCTCTTGAAATTATCTTACCTCATATTATAGAATGTCCCTTCACGCTCGGATGGTGGAACGGTAGACACTAGAGACTTAAAATCTCTTGGGGGCAACCCCGTGCAGGTTCGATTCCTGTTCCGAGCATCCTCCATGAAAATCATCTGGTTTTTTGATTGAAAAATTTATTTATAATCCCCTTCATGGGGGACTGGTGGGGGAATCAGTGGCAACAATTCTCAACATCTTGTAGAGCAGATAACCTGAATATGTTAAACTGGCTCTTCTATGAATGAAAAAATAACTATGAAGACCTACACGAGTGCTTGGAAAGAGGGGGATACTGTTCTTTATGTAGATGCTTCTGATTGCAGGTACGCTGCAAAGAATGGGAATTTAGCATGGCGTATAAATAATCCTGGGTTGGTCGGACATCATTGCCGTTTTGCAAAGAAAAACGGTTCAATAGGAACTTGGGAAAAATTTGCCATTTTTTCGAATCTTCTTCAGGGTCATCAGGCTTTGAAAGAATGGTTGCATTCTAAAACAATGCTTCAAGCAGATTTATACGTTATAGCCAAGCACTATCAACCAGATAGCATAGAGCAATTCGCTCAGAATTTAGCTTTATCTAGTGGGATACAGCCTAAAACTAAGTTAAAGGATTTGACGCATTCTGAGTTTGAGATTTTACTTTCTTCTATAGAAAAGCTGTGCGGATTTAGCCGAACAGGAAATGAAGAGTTTCTCTTATTGCCAAAAATAGCTGCAAAAATTGAATGTCCCGGGAAAGAAGATCTCTACCTTATTGGTACAGATCTGACTTTGACACATGATGAAGCGATAAGCTGGATTATTTCACATCGCCTTGATGCTGTTGTTGTTCATCGTCAAAATGCAAATACTCATTTACGTTCTAGGCCACGTTATCAGATGCAGACGTTAAGTCTGACATGGGAACAACATTGTGAGACATCTGGGGAATTAGAGGTGTTAGCTCGGGTAGTAGGCGAGAAAACCTCTGGGCAATGTATATGGGGATTTATTAATGGTATTAGAAACACAAAAGAAAAAGCTATTAAGTCTTGTAACTTAATTTCAAGCAATGCTGGAAATGAACAGGTTTTTTCATTGCGAAACGATCAGTTTCTGCAGGGAGTTAAGGAAGTGGGCGTTGCGATACTTCTGAAAATGGGTGTTGATACTCCAATTATTAAAAATACGGTCAATTTTTTTCGATATTTGCTTTCAGTATCTGAAAGCCAAAAAAACAGCTCTCCCGTTGTTATATTTGCTCACAGTCAAGGGGTGGCTATTGCTGAACATGCTATAGCTTTATTATCTGATGATGAAAGGCGGAAAATCCGAATTTTCACCTTTGGAGGATGGTCTTTTATTGCTCCAGGTGCTGCTCATCCAGAATCTCATAATTATGCAAGTGTTGGTGATCTAATTCCTCGAGCGGGATCTTTTAATCTTCAATATCTTGCAATGAGAAAATACGAAGGACTTAAAGAAGGATTAAGTCAGGAAGAGATTATTCGGCGTTTGGCTTTTGGTGATGCTATTCATGACCTCGACTGTTTAAATCCTCATGTTCTTGAGACATATGCACAAGAAAGAAGTAAATACTATAGAAAGGAATTTGAGAAAATTAACAATGTGACAATTGTTGACTCTGCAAGTATGTGGGAGCATTCTTTTAACAATGAAAGTTATCAGACTATTGTTCGTGAAATCATTGAAAAGTATAGGAAGAATCAAAAGAAAATTGAATTGTCAGATGCTAAAAAAATACTTGTAGAATCTTCTATTTAAAGAGAGAACGATGAATCTTCCTATTGTCTTTGAAAAGGATCAGAAAAAAACAAAAAGGTGTGCTTGGATAGCGACAATTATTTATCTTTTATTGCTTCCTTTTCTCTTTATGATGGCCGTTGCTAGCATTATGGTATTTGATTGTCCCGACATGGCAGTACCTATTGGTCTATCAATTATATTCATGTATTTTTGTGTTCCTTTGTCAATACCATTTACTCTCTACCTCATCTGGTCTCGGTATTCACGTAATGACTATAAAAAAAGTCGTCAGTTCTGCCTGATTCCTCTGGGCCTCTCTATAGCAACAATTGCTTATGATGCTTTAGTTGATGTCATTCTTGTCTTATTTTAATAGTCTTAAGTATTTGAAGAACAGCTTGTTAGTAGTGTTTATTTTGCGATAACTTGACTAGAAAATGGGCCACGATATACAATGAGAGTAGCTCATCTACCAAGTGTGGAAGGAGTTTGGGGTCCGTCTAAACAGCGGCACCCTCTTTTTTTTGTTTTGAAAAAGCTTCAAATTCTTTTCTGAGCTTTTGTCTCTGATGTGGTTTTTCCACGCAATATGCAGTTATCAGATTGAAGCCTCTACTAGTTTCAGCTATCACAACTATATAACTAAAATTATCGGGAGCGAAAATGATTCTTCGTTGTTTTTGGTTTTTCCAAGGACGAACTGTCTCCCAAATTCTAATATTGATAGTGTTGGGGCTTTCGATGATGGGTTTTGGCCATCGAATTCTTTCGCAGCGCCTTAAATCGGGCGTTCGCTCTGACTCAAGATCTCCTTCAGAAATGAGATGCCAAAAAGTCGCTCCTTTTTTATCGTGGGAAGGATGGTGTCTTACAAAGATCGGAGCTCTTTGAAAAGAAGTTCTGTTTCTTATAAAGTCTGCGTGAAAGTATTGGTAAATTGTATCGACATAAGCATCCCAGTTGCCTTTGTAATTTTCAAATAAAATTAGTTCTGGAAGCCAAGAAGGAGTGTCTTTATCCATTGCTAACCTCCCTAGGTTGCCAGCAAAGCAGATTGACCTTTCTTTCTCTTAGGAGGGTTGTGTGAGTTAATGAATATCCTGAGAGTTGTTGCATTTTTTCTGCCAGCGCTCTTTTTGCTGTGCTTAGTTCAACATTCCTATTTGCTGCTAAAACACAGCCGATAAGAAGGTCTACCAGCTGTATTTGTTCTATTTCATGAGAACGGACATTCTGCACTTTTTCAATGATTTGGCGCTGAAAATCGTATTTATTATTACATAAGATATCATGAAGCTTTAAGGCTTTTTCTCCTGATTTTGAGTCTTTAACATCCAAATAAATTCGGTAGCATTCTTGAGGGCTAAGGATGGCTTTAATCAAATCAAAGTACATTTTGTAATACCAGGTATCATGATCTTGATTAAAGGCCTCATGATGAAGCTTGGTTTTATCTGGGATTATTAAAGCGCGAAAGTAAAGATTTTTTTCTTTGAAAAAATAACCTAATATCTCTAGATAGAAGTCGATTTTTGCAGGAGATACCTTTATCCATTTAATTTCAAAAGTTGGACTTAAGTTATGGTTTTTCTTAATCGCTTTGATTTCTAGGGCAATCCTTCGGGAAAACTCCTTTGGACAATAGACTGCTCCTAAAACCATCACTTGCTGCTGATCATTTTCTAAATGGCACGATTCAACGCAATAAATGTTAAAAGTTTTCATGCTTGCCTTTGTTGAATTTTCAAGTCCAAGACTCTAACATGGATAGAAAAAATTATTCAACCCCTTGGATAGATGAAACTTTTACGATGCTTAGTAAGTTATTCATAAATGAGTTTTGTCGGCATTATTCTCTTTTTGCTTCCCCCTTTGCTCCCCCTTTTCAATAGTTTGTTAAGTATATTCATCTGATAGTCAGGGCTTTTTGCATACAAATACATGTGATTGTACATCTCTTGGGAGCAATCCCGTGCAGGTTCGATTCCTGTTCCGAGCAATAAACGTGCTTCCCGTCAGGAATCGAAGCCATTCGGCCCTGTGGGGTGGGAGCACGGATTCCTGTTTCAAACAATAATTTGAGGAAATTTCTATAGCAAATCATCGGTACAAATAAGGGGGCCTACGCTAAAAATACTGTACTGTTTGTTGTACGGGAGGTCCTTGATCCAAGGCTATCTGATTTATACCTTGTCCTATTTCTCCTTGTTGCTCAGGCGATAAGTTGTCAAGTTGAGTTTGTAAGCCAGGGACAGTGGAAAGCGCATTCCAAAGCTTTGTTCCTGCAGGGTCAAGCCCATGGGGCGCTGGTGGCTGCGAACTATAGCTTGGTGGTGTGGTTCCTTCAATACGCATGTGTCCTCCTCTGTTTCTTTAAATTTCACTTAACAATTAAAAAAAAAACTGTCAATAAATTTGTTGCGCATTTCCCTCTATTCTCTCTATAATGACTGGGAATTTCTAAATGAGGAGGATCTATGTCTCAACTAGTAACTAAATCTATCTGCTTCGTAGCATGTCACGGTGGTCCAGCGGACCATTTTGCTACATTTGCTGATCATTTGGCCAATGATGGCGCGCAAGTAAAAGTATATGCTTCAGGTCCGGCTTTAGATAAGTTGCAAAACCGGGGCCTTGAAGTTATCCCATTTGCTATTGAAGGACTAACAGAGGGAGAACAAAAGGCTTGTGCAATTCAAATGGCACAAGAGTGTTCGAAAGCAGCAGTTGTTATTACCGACGTAGGTCATTCATTTGATGTGGTCCTTCAAAAAACTCTGGCTGAAAAAGCCCCAGAGGTGCTCCGTATAGCTTATTATGACAATCCTGAGCCTTATGTCCCTGGGGGATATTCTCAGGTGGCTGCGCAAGTGATGCTTGCAGCGCAAAAAGTATTATTTGCAAATTCCCATCTTAAAAAAGGAGATATTTACGAGCAGCGCGAATCAAAAGTAGAGCTCCCTCTTGCTCGTCGGGTGGGACTTGGATATTATCCGGTTGCGGGGGCTGAGAAAGTAGCAATACGGCGTGAGAAGGAACATCGTTCAATGCGCGCTAAGGTGCTTACTTCTCTTAAACTAGAGGACAAAAATCAAAAAATACTTGTCTATTTCGGTGGAAACAATGAGGAATATTTTAAAGAGGCTTTCCCTGCCTTTTTAAACTTGCTCATCAGTGGAATAAAACAGACAGATCTATCGAATACAATTGTAGTATTGCAGCAACATCCCGGAGCCAAAAGTAAAAACCTTGATGTTCAAGCACTCGATGAGTGGATAAAGCAATATGGGGGGATGGGAGGCTGCCCAAAAATGGTCATCTCTGATAAGAATTCTGAGGATATGCAGGTTGTTGCAGATGGAGCTTTATACTACCAAACAAGTATGGGGCCTTCATTTGCATTAGCCGGTATTCCTATGGTTCAAGTGGGACACAAGATCTACGAAGATATTCTTGTTAAAGGCAATCTATGTGCTTCTGCAACTAATGTAACAGATTTTATAAAAGCGCTCCAGGACCTAAATCCCACGCCGGTTTCTGAAGCAAAAAGAAAAATCATCTTAGACAATCTTGGAATTCGAGAAGACTGGTTTGAGATATTAAAACTGTCTATTGAGAAATAATGAATAAATATGGTATGATCTTCCTTCATTTAGGAGGTTTTATGCCAACACCAGTAGGTCAAAACGTATTTAAATCAATTTGTCAGAAGAGTGGAATAGACTGCTGCTTGCCTCCGCTCAGTCACAATCAGAAGAAAGCGATTTATGCTATCATTGGAACACTTGCTGTTTTAGGCATTGGGGCGATGATTGCTTTTGCTGCTCCTCGTGTGGGTATTCTTTCTTGGAAAGTTTCTCTTGGTGTT
>Ga0206850_10013_pt2 | contig 70752 bp, 61 predicted proteins | sample Alteio_BWOrgCont_16_FD_152885 | JGI IMG/M metagenome (GOLD analysis project Ga0206850, IMG submission 152885) | Enriched cells from forest soil in Barre Woods Harvard Forest LTER site, Petersham, Massachusetts, United States -... | ecosystem: Environmental > Terrestrial > Soil > Temperate forest >...
GAATATAGCCGCGGAACGCGAGGGACTTGGTTTCCAGCTTGCCCTCGCCCTCAACCTCGGCGTTGAAATAGGCCAAAGAGAGGCGAACGCTGCCATCGTCCTTCAGACCGCGCAGCGGCGAGTCAGGCCAATCGAGCAACACGATCTCGTTATCGCCGGGAACGACACCCTTCGCTGTCTGGAACGGCCCAAGTGGAGGCGCAGCGGAAGGATTGACTCCGGCAACGATGGAGTAAGGAATCTCGGCTTTATCGAGTGAAATCGCGTTGATGAGGTAAACGATCGTCCGCTCGGCCCGCATCCCCAGGTTCGCGGCGATCTTTTCCACTGCCGCAGCCGTGGCATCATCCATCACCAGTTGTTCGCTCTCGATGCTGACGTAGCCTCTGGGTTCGCGCTGTTTGCGGTCAATGACTCGCTCGGGAACACGGACTTTCAGTCCGAAATCGGCAACGGTGAGTTTTACTTTCAGGGCGGCATTCAACTCGGTAACCGTTGCTCCCGAAGAGAGAAAGGTCGTTGCCTTGGGTGGAAACGACTTCGTCTCACCCGGTTCGTTCTGCACGAGATCGGAGAGCGTGCGGAGAGGCACGAACAGGTTGAGCGGTGCTGCCGGGTTCGGAGTCAGGTTGAAATCGTTCCCCACTGCATCGGCGGGCAACACTGCTGCAATCGTGAGCGTCGCCGTGACGAGACTGTCATCGAGCGATCGCTTGGCGAAGAGTGAGGCCCGGGGGATGTCCGAGAACCGCTCCACACCGAGTTTGATCTTATCGCCCACCGTGAGCCCGAGCTTCACAGCGATGCGGTGAGAGATGACGACTTGCTTGGCGTTGCTGTTCCAGTCCACAACCCCATCCGGAACACCGGCTGGCTTGAAGCGGTCGTTGACCCCGAGAGCGGTGACCCGGCCAAGGGATGGGGCTGCGGGATCATCGCTGGCGACCTGGAGTGATCCCGGCAAGAGAAGAACGGCTGCCGTGTGACCGGGAAGCCCCACGGCGATATCCGCCGGGACAGGACGGTGGAGCATTGCCGCCGTATCGATCCCGGCCAGTTGTCGTTCAATTCGCGCGCGAAGACTGCCGCGGAGCGAATCGCCCACCAGGAGAGCGCCCGTTAATACGGCCGATCCCACGGCCACACCCAGCAAGACCGCGAGATTGCCGAGCCAGTGGTAGGTGAGGTTCCGGAGAATCAAACGGCGGAATGTGAGCATGGGGCCTTTGCACGCGGAGCCAGGGCAATTGCTTCCGAGGTTTCGACACCTCTCGTTGGAGGCGACATTATTGAATTGATATGTGCTGGCTTTTGGAAGGTGTGGAACTTGTCATTGGAGCGCGATAGTCGTTGTGTACCTCGCCTGGTGGCCGGGATTATCTCATGCGATCGCGTAGCCGTATCGCCTCCTGAGCGGCGATCACAGCTTCATGGATGAGGCTCCTTCCATCCGTGGCGGTCAACCCACTTTACCGCTAGCCATAGCCATACCGCTGAAAACCCGAGAATGCCGACCAGTGCGAACCCGATCACCGCACCAGAAGCCCGCCTGCTCATGCCCGCGAGGGCCAACCCTCCGAAAACCAGACTGGCAACCAGCATGTACAGCATGTACCTCAATCGTTCCACGGCAACTTCGCGCGGCCAGTAGGTGCCCAACATCCAGAATCGAACCCAACCCGGCTGGTTTGTCTCGAACGCAGGTTTTGGCGCAGCCGTCTTTGGGTCTTTCCGGGAGCGATTACCCCGGTAGGGCCTTCGATGCCGATGCGGGCTCGTCTCCGCTCCCGTTGACATGAACCACGCCACGGGGTTCTGGCAATAATAATCGCGCAACACATCGTACATCTGCGGGTGGCTGTGCTGAAGTTGCAACGGCTTCTCGAAGAAGCATTCGGTTGCCACCGCGAAGAACTCGGCTGGGTTGGTCGCTCCATATTGATCGAGGACTGTCGCCTTACCCTGATCGGATGCTTTGCAGAGACGATCGTATTCGGCCGTCATCACTGCATGCCATCTCCGGTACTCCTCGGCGGATTTCAACGGAGGTGTCCCATCCGCCAAACCATCCAGGAAATCAAGCTGGTGGGCGAACTCGTGCAGAACCACGTTGTTGCCCTTCTCCGGGTTCCGGCCACCTTCGAGTACCGCATCCCATCCCAGAATCACAGGGCCACCAGGCCAAGCCTCACCCAGTCGGCCGATGCCTTCGTGGACGACGCCGTCGGGACCAACTTCTCCATCCGGTGCCCGGTATGCGGAGGGGTAAACCAGAATCGTTTGGACGTGATCGAAGTATTCGTGTTCCACACCCAGCAGGAGCAGACAGGCTTGTGCGGCGATCGTTACCTTGATCTCATCCGTCATGGTCAAGCCGCCGCATCCCTCCCACGATTTCTCAGAAATGAAGATGCGCAGATCATCCCGTAACTTGGCCTGATCGGTTGCCGGGAGAAGGCTGTACAACGCCACGTTCTTCTGCAAATAGTCGAGCCAATCGGCGCGGAATGGGGCTGCGAGGATGCGTTCCCGGCGGCGGCGATCGAGCCAAGAAAAAAGCATTCCATCCCCCCTGGCGCTAAGGTCCGGCTTCTACTCAGGGGCTCTTACCGGCTCGGGATTAACGCAAGAGTGCAAATAGCGGCGATGAGCAACCCCAGACCGATGACGATGCTGATCACCATCTGACGGGAAGGCGGCCTCCGGCCCGAATGCTGTCCTCCTTCGTTACTTTGAGCGTTGAGGTAATCGCTGTATGCCGATTCAATGTCATCCACCGATTCACCTCCCTTTGCGTGGTCGAATGGTCATACTTCGCACAGTTTGTTCTGACACAAGCCCGAAGCGCCAGTTTTGAAGTTGCGCTTTTATGGTTGTTATGCGAAAAGCCCGATACAAGCCCGAAGCGCCAGCGAGGGAAAAGCTGTCCCTCGCTGGCGCTTCGGGCTTATGTCAGAGTTGCCCGCGCGAAGTATAAGTTCATCCAACCGAAACCTCAAACTTTCGTTAACCGCACGGCACCACCAAGCCATCGTTCACTTCCATCAGCTTGGAGAACAGTTTTGCCAGGTCCGCGCTGTGGGTGACGACAACCAGGATGTTGTTCTCCTGCCGGTGCAGTTCAATTAGAAGTTCGCCAACGCCCTGCGCGTTCTTGTGGTCGAGGTTCCCCGTTGGCTCATCGGCCAGCAACAGAATCGGTTTCAGAACCAGTGCCCGGGCGACTGCCACACGCTGCCGCTCGCCACCCGAGAGTTCCGCGGGACGATGATCGAGCCGCCCACCGAGCCCGACCCGTTCGAGCAGTTGGCGGGCGTAAGCTTCCGTATCCGCGGGCCGGGTGTTGCGGCTCACGAGTGTCGGGACCAGGACATTTTCCAGGACCGAACACTGCGGAAGCAGGTGGTGATCCTGAAACACAAAGCCGATGCGGCGATTGCGGAACGCCGCGAGTTCTGGTTCGGGGAGGGTGTAGGGATTGGCGTCTTCCAGAACGATCGTTCCGGATGTTGGCGGATCGAGCGCACCGAGCATATGGAGCAGGGTACTCTTGCCGGAACCCGATGGCCCCATGATGGCGAGTGCCTCACTGCGTTTGAGCGAGAAGTTCACACCACGAAGGACAGAGAGCGGCCCCGTCCGGGTCGGGTAATCCTTGGAGACATTGGAAACGGTGAGGGCCATGAGGTCTGTCGGATAAGGTGAGGGCGGTCGTGGTCTGTGTGTCCCGGCCACCGAAGCGGTACCAGGAAACGCACATCTTCCTCCAAGTAAAGTAAACGCGGGACATCAAACCGGCAAATAGCCTGATGATTGCAAAGATATCCACGATAAGTAGTGGTCGCAGTCGAAGGCTGCCATGAATAACCCAGAAAAGCGAATTGGAGTGGCTGCTGACGCTCTGGCGTGTCGTTTGGTATTCAATGCCGCTGCGCCCAATGTCGCAAATGGATTGCCTGGGGGAAGCTGATGACTCACAACAAAGAGTGCCAAATCATCTGTCGAGACGAATGTTCGGAAGAGCCCTAAAAGAGTGCTTCACCATCTTTGGCTTCAATTCGTTTTCCCAATGAGCCACATTATCCGTATCGTACTGTGGCAAATCCTGAAATGCTTTGTTGATAGCATCGACCTTCACTTCACTTAGACCCATCAGATAAGCGATCGCATGGTCGGCAGCGGCGCAGCCTTCAATCAAGGACTTGCGAGCTTTCTCGATATCGACCGCTGGCCAATATTCTCTAATTGCGGCTGCTCCATGCTGGCACACTCTTGCCTGACGCATGATGGGTGGCGGGTGATCTTCATCGTAAACATCTGGGCTACTCGTTATCCCATTGGCGCAAAGGCGAAAGTAAAAAGAGACTACGAACGACCAATGTCTAAGGGCGTCGTAACGATTGTTGTAGAATTGGCTTAGTGACGTGCCAATAAGATATGGCTGGTCGCAGATGGCCATCAGTTCTGCCAGTCCCGCTGTCATGGCGTAGGAATCGGCCAATATCTCCATCATGTGATGGCTGCGATAATCTTTTTTCTTTTTGGTGCGACGGGTAGCGCAAAGTTCAAATCGTACTGGCCGCCCGCCACGGTTTATAAAGCCAACATGACCATCAAGAACATGAGATAGTTCATGGTAGAACAGAAAGTCGGCGATCATCCTGATGAGAAACTCAGAAAAGACTTTCCGAATGGGATCTTTCGGCAAAACCCACTCAATCCCCGGCGTCTCCAATGAAGCCAAGTGTGGAATGAGATCGGGGATTGGGTTGAAATCCATCTCACCATCTGGAATCCCAATCGTCGGAAAGAATTGTTTGCAGGCTAACATCCTCTCAAACAGAATGTGCAAATAAATGATCGCACCTTTGGTTATTCCAATAAAATACCAATCATTTAATTTTACTTTCGCTCCATTAAATGCGTAGGCATTTACCTCATCGTTTTTAACCCAGTCGAAGTGTATCAGGGGAGAATTCTTCGGGTAAGTTGCTTTCCAAGCTTCCAGGTATTTGCGAAATCTGAACGCATGATCCTCAAACAATGCCCTAGTGTCGTCCGGTAGAAGTGTGCTTGTATCGAACCTACCACCATAATTGAGTATTGATTCGTGGAACGCTTCTTCACAGGTCATTTTTGCCGCCTCCAAAGTGAATGGCGGCAATTAAATGATGTTGAGTGAGGTTGTATTTCAACATACAAGCGCTAGAATGATCCTGTACGTTGAGAGGGATTGGGAAAGCATGCCGCCAAGCTAAGCTCCTGATCCTTCTCTTTTTTGCTTCCACGTAGGCGATCCAATCACCCCTCCTTTTTTCGTTCCCAGAGTTTTGGTTTATCCCAATTCGCCGATTTACACTTCGGACATACTCGTGGACGCTCAGGGTCTCGCGTAATCCATTCATGTCCACAACGGCACTGACATTTGAGAACGGTGATCTTGACCGTTCCTAAAATCTTTGGTGTTGGCTTGTTCTTCTTGCCCTCATCCGACATCGCAAACCCCCCAAAGAAAAATCTTTACTGAAGTATAGTCTACGGGATTGACTTGTCAAGCCCACAGTGCATACTGAAGTATACACTTTAGGGAAGACTAATGAGCACTCGCGAAGAACTTGGACGCGCAATCGTTGAATCGCAACGACTCGTCCGCAAGGGTGATCTGTGATGGGTTCCAAGCCTTCGTCTGCCCTCCTCTTCCACTCCCCATCGATCACTGCATGCTGGCTCAATCGCCCCAGATCGCGTATTGTGACTGAACTTCACGATCCCGTCTCCCGAGAGGATTCGAGATGTCGCTCCAGCGCAGTTCAAGACTGGCTGTACGCCAGCACCACGCGATTGTTTGTGTCCTTCTGTTGTTGGCGAGCCTGCATTCGCCGACAACACTTGGCCAATCGCCGTCAAGTACACCAAGCACATCAAGTAAACCGAGTACACCGAAAGCTCCACAAAAGGAACACATCTCCCTCTGGCACGATAACAAGGTCAACGACCCTTTCTTCTGGCTTCGCGAGAAGAATAACCCCGAAGTCCGCAAATATCTCGAAGCCGAAAATGCCTACACCGAAGCCATGACGGCCGAGGTCCAGCCCTTCGCCGATGCCCTGTACAAGGAAATGCTCGGCCACATCAAACAGACCGATCTTGGCGTGCCGCTTCGCCGCGGGCCGTTCTACTACTACTCCCGCATGCAGGAAGGCAAACAGTACCCAATCCGTTGCCGGAAAAAGGCAGCGCCCGATGGTTCATTCAACGATAAGGCCGCGGAAGAGGTGATCCTGGATCAAAACGAACTCGCAAAGGGGATGAAATTCTTTTCGCTCGGTGCATTTCAGGTCAGCGACGATGGCAATCTCCTGGCCTACACGACCGACACCACCGGCTTTCGACAATACCGCCTCAATATCAAGGATCTTCGCACCGGCGATCTCCTTCCGGATAGCGCGGATCGCGTCACGTCCGTCGAATGGTGCGCGGATAATAAGACGCTCTTCTATTCCACGGAAGATGCGATCACCAAACGCGCAAACATCGTCTGGCGTCACCCACTGGGAGATGAAGCCGAACCGGTTTACCTGGAGAAAGATCGACTGTTCGATGTTGAGGTGAGCCGGAGTAAGGATTTGAAAATGGTCTTTCTGCAATCATCAAGCATCGACACCTGGGAAGCACGCTATCTCCCGAGCGATCGGCCCAACGCGGATTTCAAGATTGTTTTACCCCGAGAAAAGGGCCACAAGTACAGCGTGGAACATCGAGATGGGCTCTTTTATCTCCGCACCAATCAGGGCGCGAACAACTTTCGCCTGGTCACGGCACCGATAGCCGACCCTTCGCCAAAGAACTGGACGGAATTGCTGCCCAAGCGGGACCAGATCCTGCTTCATAATGTGGAGCTATTCAAAGACTATCTCGTTGTCGCTGAACGATCGGCGGCTCTCGATCGTTTCCGGGTCTACGATTTCCTCAAGAAGCAGTGGCAGGATGTGAGTTTCCCCGAGCTGGTTTACAGTGCCTCTCTCAACGACACACCCGAATTCACTTCCCACACGTTTCGCTTCAGTTATCAAAGCCTTGTAACACCATCGAGCACGATCGAGTACGACATGGCCTCTGGAAAGCGAACCGTGCTGAAGCAGCAGGAGGTGCCCGGGTACGACCCCACGCAATACGCCACCGAACGCCAGTGGGCCATTGCTCGCGATGGAGTCAAAGTGCCGCTTTCGATTGTTTACCGAAAAGGGCTGAAGAAGGACGGCAAGGCCCCGTTGTTCCTCTACGGTTACGGTTCCTACGGTGCCGGCATGTCCGCATCGTTCAGCAGCAACCGGCTGGCCTTGCTGGATCGCGGCATGGTCTACGTCATCGCGCACATTCGCGGCGGCAACGAAATGGGAGAGTCCTGGCACGATGATGGCATGTTGATGAAAAAGAAGAATACGTTCTTCGATTTCGTGGACAGCGCGGAGTGGTTAATCGCCAATCACTGGACGAACAAGGACCGCCTCGTGATCGAGGGGGCAAGTGCGGGCGGCCTTCTGATGGGTGCCGTCACGAATCTCAGACCCGACCTGTTTCGCGCGGTTCACTCGGGCGTGCCCTTCGTCGATGTCATGAACACGATGCTGGATGCCAGCTTGCCGCTGACGGTTGGCGAGTATCTGGAATGGGGTAACCCCAACGAAAAGCCTGCCTTCGACTACATGCGATCCTACAGCCCCTACGACAACCTCGAACGCAAGGCGTACCCGGCGATTCTTGTGACGACCAGCTTCAACGACAGCCAGGTCATGTACTGGGAACCTACGAAATACGTGGCCAAATTGCGTACACTCAAGACCGATTCCAACCCACTCTTGCTCAAGTGCAACATGAGCGCGGGGCACGGCGGCTCATCGGGCCGGTACGATTATTTGAAGGAAATTGCGTTCCAATATGCCTGGCTGATGAGTCAGGTGGGCATCACCAAATAGTCAGCGTGGAACGGATGGTTATCGCGCCACGCGAACCCATGAAGATCGCCACGACGCAACCCATTTTGCGATCTAGAGTATCGAGAGAGGGCGTGTAAGCTGGACAGTCGGTAGGCACACCCCGACCGTCAGGGGGTGGAAAGCTGCGGCTTCGAGGTCACAAGCAATGGACAATCGGAACTCATCTACCGGCCCGGCGTGCCCCACGACCGCTGCCAAACTCGTCTCCAGCATGAAAGGACATGCCGACGCTGTCGAGACACTTGCGTTTACTCCCGATCGGAAACTGTTAGCCTCGGGCGGACGCGATGGCACGGGGCGCATCTGGGATGTCGGCAGCAGCAAGCCCGGCGAGCGGGCTGCCTTCCGCAAGTCCGGCGAGGGGTTTCGCGCGCTGGCGTTCGCACCGAACAATCGGCTCCTGGTCGCGAGTTCGGCAAACGGGCAGGTCTCAATGATTGATGTGTCCGAGAAGGGCGCTCAAGAAATCCGAGTCCTGCGTGGCGGCCAAGGGTCGATCGATACACTCACGTTCTCACCCGACGGCAAGCTTGTGGCGGGTGCGGGCGAGGATCAGACGCTCCGCGTGTGGGAGCCGGGGACTGGCCCGGGGAGCGAAGCGCGAATCCTGCTGCCAGGGCACACCCTGCCGATCAAGGCATTGGCATTCGCGCCTGACGGCCCGAGTCTGGCCACAGGGGCGCAGGACGCGACAGCCCGCGTCTGGGCACTGAGCCGAATCCGCGCCAGCCAAAGGATGTCGCTGCCGCACGGGGGTGAGGTCAACGCTGTGGCCTATTCCACCGATGGCAAGACGCTGGCAACAGCGGTCCAGGACAAGGTGATCTGGCTCTGGGATCTGACGGCCAGCAAGCCGACGGTGCGGACCCAACTCGCCGGTCACGCCGGGGGAACCCGCCTGCTATTGTTCACCCCGGAACCCGAGACGATGGTGAGCATTGGCGCGGAAGGCCCGGCGATCAACTGGAACGTGCGAACCGGCAAGCCGCGCCACATGTGGGAATTGCCCGCGGGCCGGGCTCTGAGTGTCGCCCTCACTCCGGATGGCCGCTATCTGGCCAGGGGTATGGCGGACGGCACGGTGGAAATCTTCCGCGTCGCCGAGAAGCGATCGTAGTTCTTGCACTTTTCGGCGAATGATTGATGCTACGGGATACGAAGGCCGACCTCGTTAAAACCGCTGATATTCTCTCGTTTTTTAAGGAGGGTCGCCTGCCAGTGCGTACAACGGTGGGATCGACCTGTAAAACTCACCGGCTGGAGATATCGGATAATGAAGGGGAACGACCAGATCATCGATGCCCTCAATCGGGCACTGACGATCGAACTGACCGCGATCAACCAGTATTTCTGCCAGTCGAAAATGTGCAAGAACTGGGGGTTCATGCGACTCGCGGCCAAGCACTGGGAAGAATCTATCGGTGAGATGAAGCACGCCGACAAACTCATCGAACGCATTCTGTTCCTGGATGGCGTGCCGGAGATTGCTCGATACGATGTGATCCGGGTTGGCGCGGACATCAAGGAGCAATTCGATAACGACTTGAAGCTCGAGACCGGCGGCGTTGTGGCGTACAACGAACTGGTGAACCTTGCCATCCAGCTCAAGGACAACGGAACCCACGCCCTCGCGCTGGAAATTCTCACCGAGTCTGAGGAACACGTCGATTGGCTGGAGACGCAACTCAACCTGATCAAAATGGTTGGACTCGAACGCTACCTTGCCGAACACATGTTCAAAGGCGACGGCGACGAGGAGTGAACTTCGAGAAGAGCCCGAAGTTCGCGGTGGCAGCAGCAACACCCGGTCCCGGCCTCGGTCGCCTGGCGCAGTGTTTCCAGGGTTCGCACCCCAAGTGTGACAATCGCTTCCACGATCGCGGCCTCGGTTGCCTTCAGGCAGCGACACACGATTCGATCCGGGCAACCGGAACATGGTCCCGCGCACGGGTCGGAACAGACTCGGTCATCGGTTTGTGGAAGTTGCATGGTCGTGACAGCCTGGGCGTGGCGTTACGGGGCAGGCTTATTGAGATTCAGTCTCAGTATTTTATCGCGTCCGGCAAGCATGTCAACAGGGGAACGATTTCGGTCAGATGGGTGATGGGGGCAAAGAGTCAGGAGTGAGAAAGATGTGATCGACTGTTGGAACGGAATCACTTCTCCTGCAATGGCACGATAGATCGCGATTAATCAGTCGGCAATTGCTCCACGTTTTCCGTTGTGCTCGCTGATTTGAGAGCCGCGAAAATCTCCTCAAGATGTTGAGCGATTCCGAGCAGCGACATCGCTGCCATCTCGAAGTTGGTGTGTGGGGAAAACTCCTTGTAGTGAGCGTTAAAATACTCAGCAGCCCGGCGAATTTTCGGGAGCTTTCCCTTCAACCGACGGAGGAAATCGGCTGTGTCGTTGCGCTGAAAAGCCGGTTCCACAGCGCGAATACTATCGTAAAGCGTTCGTGGAACATCGAGCATTTCCTCGCTCTCCTGGATCTCGTCCGCGTGTTTGAGGAACGTGCGGATCATCCAGGCGTGGGCGAGGACTGTGTTCAACCGCGAGACGGCTTCTTCGGGTGACATGTTCGATTCAGTGTTCAGTTAAGAACTCAGACAACGTAAAGTGGTTTTAATGTCTTCACTGAAAACTGAACACTGAAAACTGATGTGTCAGGAGTATTCACTGGAAGAATTCCGGAAGGATCTTCCGCACTTCAGCCACGATTGCGCTCCAACCAGCCAATTCTGCTTCCCGATCGAACTTCGATCGTGCCGGGATCACCGATCCGGCACCGTACTCCGGAACGGGTTGTTCTGTCTCATAGAACTCCCGGATGACCGGGTTCGGTTCTCGCCCCTCGACATTCGGGTTGATTGGTGGTGCGGCGATCGCAAGCCCAGCCACAGCAACCAGCCCCATCAGCCCAAGCAACCCATTCCGTAGTAACATTGATCATTTCCTCCAGACCCATGCCGTGGCGACACTACACCACGGCAGAGAGAGGGCAGTACGATAGCGAGCGCTGGGCTCAATGCAAGCGTGAAGTTGTCGAGTCTGGGCCGTTAATACTTGGCAATCGGTATGGCGTCCGGTTGTTTTGGAATCAGGCGGATGATCCCACCGTGAATCCTTTCGGGACTGAGCTTACTTCCGGGAACGAGCTTGCTCTTGGGAGCAAAGAACAAGCTCGGTTGCTTCTTTTCCTTCGTGCCACTCTTCTGAGGATCGACAGGCGATGCCGGAGTTAAACCTGCTGAGCTTCCTACATCAAGAGAGCAGACCTTGGGGCCGGTTACAATGTCCATCGTGGTCGCCGGGGCATCGAGTGGCGATCCATTCTTTGGCTCGAACCGAACTGCGATTCGCACCCGTGTCACACTCGACATGTACGTCGGCCAGGGTAAGCCCAGTGCATAGCATTTGCCGAATCGTTCATCGGTTATTGCGAGTTTGTCCAGCGTCTCCTTCGTGAACGTCCACCGCTCCCGCGCAGGTGCTGGTTGACCAGTGGGTCGAGGTGTCTCATCAACGAGGTCCACTGCCAGCGTACCTCCGGCAGTGGCAGCCTCAAATTTTGAACCATATAAGAAAAGCTGCCCGAGCAGAACGGCACCCAACTCTCCGTTTCGCGTTGAATCAGGCAGATATTGGATCTGGTTCTTCCATGAGACCGTGATCTCCGTTGCTGGCACGTTTTTTTCAGAATTGCTCGTTGAGGGTGGGGGCTTGTTTGCTGGCAGAGCCGTAGGTTCGACCATCCGCGGAGTCGAGTCAACCGTGGCGGGAGCGGAAGTGAGGTGGGAGGGTGTTTCTGGCTCGGGCAACCAAAATCGCCGCCAGCCGCACTCGATTCGTCGCAGGTCTTCCGATTGGTAGAGCAACTCCTGCATCCGAATGTTTGGGTCGCTGGAATACGGGATCGCTTTGACATTCATCACCTTCGCGACCTTCGGCTTTGGCAACGGTTTGTCCCCGGCGTTCTTGTAAGTTCCTCCAATGGTGGTTTGCAGCGGATTATCTTCGTCTCCATCTTGCGATTCTGGCATTCGCACATTACGGATTACCAGTGAGTCGCCATAAATGCGGAAAGTCAGAGCGAATGGCCGATCTTCCTTGATCTTGCGTTCCTTTTCGATCGCCTTGCCCAAATCCTTCATATCCTCCTCGGGTACGTCGCCTTCGATCTGAGCATCCACTCCCGTAATCAGACCAACGAGAGTCATCCCATCCCGTGTGATGTGATAATCGGCGGTGGTCACACAGGTCGCTGTTGCGATTTTGCCATCCTCAATCTCTTCCGACAAGATGACCGTCATCGTCAGGTAGTCCGGAGTGATCTTGATGATCTGAAGCTTCGATCCGAACTCGCGGTACCACGTCCCGATGATCCCGGGCTTCGCCACGGTTGTGGGCAGGGATGTTACAGGCGGTAGAATAAAGACCGGAGCGCTCCCAGTAGTTTGTTGAATTGGTTCTGTTGCCGGGGGGTAGGACTGAACGGTCGGTGCGATGTCCGGAGGTGCCTGTTGCATACTGGGTGGTTGTGGGTTGGCATGTTCTCGTCGATACCCGGCGGTATCTGGGAGCGAATAGTGCGATTCCGGCGTGGGCATCGGTGGCGGGGTATTTGACGTGGTTAAACCTGCACGTCGCGCTTTGCCGTCCGGATCTTCCTTGTCGCGGAGTTCTCGCGGAAGCGGATGACTCGGGTCGGGTGGAAAATACTGCGGGAAGTGTTCCAGATAGCGTGGGCTGGGCAGAGTCATTCCGCCGCGATTTGTCGTTGCTTTTGCAGACTTTGGTGTCGGGATGTTGCCGTCATTGCAGAACGTGTACATCCCGCTAAAGAGTTTGGCTGTCTTGATGAAGGATTCATCGTCCGCGGCAAGCTTGATATTGCTGACCATCAGGCCAGCTGAGGTCGATCGCGTGCGGAACGAGAAGGGGCAATCAACCAGCGCGTGAAAAGCGCTAATGACATCGGCATCGCTCAGGTCAATCGGTAACGATGGAGGAGTCTCGGAAGGAGGTTCATCGGGAATTCCAGTGCCCTGCTTGTGGTCGATGTGCCTCATCGCCAGTTCGGTAGCGAGGTGTTCCAGGTAGTCCTGCTTGAAGCGGTTCAGTGGAATCGAATCCGCAGGGAGTATCCCGGTATGCGGGTATTTGAACGGGTGAACGTAGTTGTACTTCGGTTCCCCGGCTCCAGCATCCACATCAGAGGTCTCAACGGAAACCTCAGCTCGCCCCTCGTAGAATTGGTTGAGGCTGCCCGGTTGATAAAGCGACATCTTGTCCAGGTGGATATTGATGACGAAGTCGACCCCCAGTTCCTTACCCCACTCGCTCGGGTGCATCTGCTTCCAGTTTGGATTTTTCAGCTTGAACCTGTCCACCAAAACCGGATCAAGGACCACCAGCTTCTGTTTGCTTTCCGTGGCCATCTGGGGGAGTTTCTCGGCGATCTCGGAAGCAAGTTTCCCTTCACTCCCAGCGAACACCGGGCCGATTCCCGGGGCGCTGGAGACGAACACTGCCACAACAACTTCCTTACCCTTCTTCGGGCCGTCCTTGAACACCAGCGGATATTCTGCTGTTCTGATGTGGTCTGGTGGAGTCGGGAATGGTTGCTTTGGCTCAGTCACGCCGGGGTGTTTGATATCCCAATCCACGCCGCTGATCGCACCGTGAACCAGACCGTCTTTGGTCAGCGTGTAGTCAGCAATGAAGGTCAAGTGGATCAGTGTGCCATCGGCATTGAGGGTGGCGCACATCTTCAGTTCGTCATCGTTAAATGTCGCAGCGACGATCCCGCCCTCGAACTGGCGATACCATGTGCCTAGCAACTTGCCGGGCATCGGTTTGGCGCTTGGCGCATACGATTGTAATGCTGTCCCAGGCACATATGGATACCCGGTCCCAGTTGCAGGATACGCGCTCCCAGTTGGGTACTGAGCCCCGATGGGTACAGCACACGCGACAGCCAGCAATCCGACCAGAACGAATCGAGGAATCGTCCGACCTGACATGCGCGGACTCCTTGAGATGGGGCCAAACCGGCGCGTATATGCCAATTGCCCCAATCCCGCACAATGCCAAGGTCCGCATCACCGCTCGGCAGGCGATGACGGACTCACTCGCGGCGGCCACCAATCGGTGTTGAGTCTGGCTGAATGGGTTTCTTCTGGTACGTGATTCGGTATTCTTTTGTGCCCATGCTACCGTCGATCCTTACTTCACGCTCATCGACAATCAGGTAGTTCGGGCCAACGTGTTTCACGATCAGATTCTTTGCGGCTTCGTAGTAGTAGGTCGGAAAGATATTTGAATTTTCGGGAATCGACACGATTCCTGTGTCTGGGCTTTTCTGGATAAATTTGGCTTGTGTGGAATCATAACCGCACAATCTGACGATAAATGTCGCAACATCAGTAACAAAATTCACGCTCGATTTCTGTTTCTGATCCTCACAATCCTTCCCCGCTCCAGAGCCGTGCTTGTGTTTGATGTGCTTTGTGGCCAGTTCGGCAGCGAGGTGTTCCAGGTAGTCCTGCTTGAAGCGGCTCACGGGAATCGAATCCGTAGGGAGTATCCCAGTATGGGGGTATTTGAACGGGTGAACGTAGTTGTACTTCGGTTCCCCGGCTCCTGCATCCACATCGTAGACATCAACGGTAACGTCAGCTCGCCCTTCGTAGTACATGTTGAGGCTGCCCGGTTGATAAAGCGACATCTTGTCCAGGCGGATTTTGAGGATGAAATCGACATAGAGCTTCTTGCCCCACTCGCTCGGATGCATCTGCTTCCAGTTTGGATTATTCAGCTTGAACTTGTCCACCAAAACCGGATCAAGGGCCACCAACTTCTGCTTGCTGTCCTTGGCCAGCTCGAGAAGTTTCTTGGCAATTCCGGAAGTGAGCTTCCCTTCACTCCCAGCGAACACGGGACCGATTTCGGGAGCGCTTGAGATGAACAACGCCACAACAACTTCCTTACCCTTCTTCGGACCGTCCTTGAACACCAGCGGATATTCTGCTGGTTCGATAGATTTCGATGTCGGAATCGTGCCGTCTTTGCTGAATGTGTAAATCCCGTCGACGAGTGTGAAGAATACGTGGCGACTGGATTCATCCTCTTCAGCGACAGTTGTTTTGAGGTTACTGACCATCAGGCCCGTTGAGGTCGATTGCGTCTGAAACGAGAAAGGGCAATCGAGAAGAGTTGCAAAGCTGAGCCCGGCGCTTGCCAGGGCTTCCAGAGCCAGCGACAGCGTGGCGGCCTTTGGTTCTGGCTTCACATCCCAATTAACGCCGGTGATGGCCCCCTCAACCAGACCGTCCTTCATTACCGCATAGTTGGCTGTCAAGGTCAGGCAGATCGTGTTGCTGGCGGCGTTGAAGGTCACGCAGATCTTCAGTTCGTCTTCGGCAAATGTGATCGCGACGATACCTCTCTCGCACTGGCGATACCATGTGCCCACCAGCTTGCCTGTCATCGGTTTGTCGATCGCCGCGGGCGATGATGATGATGAGCTGGATTGCCGGATTGGCAGTTGTGCCCCGATGGGGACGGCACACGCGACAGCCAGCAATCCGACCAGAATGAATCCAGGGATCATCCGAACTGACATGCGTGGCCTCCTTGAGATGGGATCATCTCCATCATTCACTACGCACAACACCAAGAGACGCATTCTCCGGGCAATTACCGCAACGACACAACACGAAACGCCGGGAAATGGTAAGCTGGGTGGACAGTTTGGCCCCCAACGGTTTAAGATGAGTGAGAAAGATGAAGTCCGGCGTGTCGCTGCACGCCCATTTTGTCGCTGCCTTCCGCGTTCGCGCGGACACGCTGGCGATGGGTCCGCGAGTCACATCCTCATGTCCGCTCGCTCGCTGACCTCTCCTACAACAGGGCGGACCCACGAGAACGATGGAGCATCTGTTGATTCCCCCCACCAATGGGGACGACCGGAACGCCCCTGATTTGGAACCCGATAACGTCCCCTCCGATGAACTGATCGATGACACTCCCTCCGCATTGGGTGATGATCTTCCACCTACAGAACCCGAAGACGATGACGAGTCCGATACGGATCTGGATGAAGAACTCGATGCCGAAGTTGCCCCTGATGCCGAGATTGAAGCAGTAGCCGATCCCGACCACGAGAATGCCCCGCCGCCGGAAACCGACCCGGCAATGACCTTTGCCGATCTCAAGCTCAATCGCGCCGTCCTCGATGCACTTTCCCAGGCCGGTTACACGCACCCCACCCCCATTCAGGAAGCCGTCATTCCACCGGCACTCCGCGGCAAGGATGTGATTGGACAGGCCCAAACCGGCACTGGAAAGACCGCGGCGTTTGTTCTCCCCTTCCTGAACCGCTGGCGGCCACATCGGTTGAAGGGGCCAATTGGCCTTGTGATGACCCCGACGCGGGAACTTGCACTGCAAGTGGCCAAGGAGTCCGAGAAACTCGCCCCCAGCCGACACTTCAGCACTGTGCCCGTGTACGGTGGAACCGGGATGGTCAAACAACTGAAGGGGCTGGCGAAGGGCTGCGATCTTGTGGTTGGCACTCCGGGGCGGATGCTCGACCACCTTCAACGCGGTTCCATGAACCTCGACCACATCAAATACGTTGTACTCGATGAGGCCGATCGGATGCTCGATATCGGCTTCCGACCGGACATCGAACGGATACTCAAGCGGTGCCCACGCAATCGACAGACGCTGCTCATGTCGGCCACCGTGCCGGATGCGATCAAACGACTGGTGAATCGGTATATGACCGATCCGATTCACCTGCACATGACGCCGAACACACCAACCGTGGACAAAATCCGGCAGATGTACTTCACGGTGGATGCGGACAAGAAGTTTGAACTGCTCAAGCGCGTGATCCAGCGGGAACAGCCGCGGCAATGTCTGATCTTCATCGAACGGAAGCGTTGGGCGGACAACCTCTACCGCGATTTGAAATGGGCCGTACCCAAAGCAGCCGTGATCCACGGCGACCTCCCGCAATCCCAGCGCGAACGAATCATGGCAGCGTTCCGTACCGGCGATATCAAGTATCTGATCGCCACTGACGTGATGAGCCGCGGGATCGATGTGGATAACATCTCGCACGTCGTTAACTACGACCTGCCGATGGACATCGAGAACTACGTCCACCGAATTGGCCGCACGGGGCGGATTGGTAAGGATGGAATCGCCATCTCGTTCGTCACGCCCGAGCAAGGTGGGCAGTTGACCGAGATCGAGGTGATGATTAACCGCTTGATTGAACGGGATGAGTTGCCGGGCGAATGGTATACGCCGCGGAAGGTGGCGGTGGTGGCAGCGGCACTTCCTCCTCCGCCACCCGTGAAGCGCGACGAACAGGGCTGGGGCGTTGAGGACGACTCCCGACCAATCGAGAAGCTCGGTACTTCGGACTCAGGCTCCGTGTCCACCGAGAGCGAAGTGACAGCCGATCCATCCACCCCCGCCGCAACCCCTGCAAAGAAGCCTGTCTTTGGCAAAAACCGCAGACGGTACACGGATCGACTGTGAGAGATTGTGACAGACCTTGATCCGCAGATTTGAAGAAGTGAAGAGTATGTATCCGCAGATTACACAGATTATAAATCAAATGACAATTATGAAATTCTGTCTTTAAATCTGTGTAATCTGTGTAATCTGCGGATAAATACTGTCTTTGGTCTTCAATTCTCTCTTCTAGAAATCTGCTGATAATCCTCTTTCTTCTCCCGAGGCCGCGAATGTCCTCTACCCAAGTTTCCGCTTCCATTCTCGATCAGCTTCGCAAGTTCGACACGCCCACGATCTGCAACGTCCTCGAACTCTTCGATTGCCGATCGCGGATTGCTGGCTACATGGATGCTCGGATGAAGGCGTGTTACCCAACTCTGCCGCCGATGGTTGGGTTTGCCAGCACGGCGACGTTTCGCGCTGCCGCTCCTCCGCGCGGTGGCGACACCTATGCGGGCCTCTCGACGCAGGTGGAGAAGATCGCCGCCACTCCTGGGCCAAAAGTGGTTGTGTTCCAGGATCTCGATGATCCGCCCGTTGCGGCGACGTTCGGCGAGGTCATGTGTACCACTTACAAGGCGTTTGGGTGTGTCGGACTCATCACAAGCGGAGCCGGTCGCGATCTCGATCAAGTTGAACCCCTGAAGTTTCCTTGCTTCACGAGTGGGACGATCTGTTCACATGGCTACACGCAGATTGTGGAACTGGAGGTTCCGGTGCGAGTTGGCGGTGTGTGGGTGAATCCGGGCGAATTGCTGCATGGCGATCGGAACGGGGTCACGACGATTCCGGTGGAACTGGCTGCGCTTGTGGCGGAGGCATGCCCGGCATTCATGACGGCGGAGGCAGCGATCCTGGATTACCTGAAAGCGGGGAAGGTAACTGCGAGTGGATACGCGGCAGCGCGAGATGAATGTAAGCGGCAGATTGGAGAACTGGGTAAGAAGCTCAAGTCGGCGATGCGATAAGCCGATTCTCCTTGCGCCAATTGACAGTCAGGGGGGTGCCCGATACGATTCCCCAAGTTGTTTGTGGCCTCGTAGCCAAGTGGTAAGGCAGCGGTTTGCAAAACCGCTATTCCCCGGTTCGAATCCGGGCGAGGCCTCTTGCTCTTGACCCGTCCCAGGCAGTCCCGAAGCCTCCCAAACCCCTGTATTTGCAGGGGTTTCTGTTGCCCTCACTTCCGCTTTCCAGTCTGAGTAACAGTGTCCGGCCATCCCTGATTATCTTTCGGCGACGAGCTGCCATACGCCGACACTCACAAAACCGAAGAATGAGGGCATTTGCTACAACACCCTCCACACCACATCCATCTGCTCGCAGACTGTGCGGCTCCTCTTGACTGGCCGGCCGCGATTCTCGCTCGGACTCGCCCCATACGCTTTGGAAAAGAGCCAGAATATTGTTGACACCGCGCCGAGGCCGCCGAATACTCGGCAGCTAACAACACGTTACTACTGGGATACGCAAATCCGTCACGCCGCTCTTGACATAGAGCGTACACGTTGCAGAAGTTCATCGCGTTTGCCATGCCAGCGTGAGCCGGTTTTAAAGGCGTCCAAAAGGTCGACGTGTTGCGCACCGAAGCTGCACAGCTGGGAGTCGCCCAATGGCCCGGTCGCATACCCGTCTCCTGGGTCGGGTTTCTGCATGGTTTTCGCGGCTGTATCACGCACGCTGGTACCCTGGCCTGGCGCCGCAGTTGGGCGCGATGGCTGTTTCTCGAATCCCACCCGGCAGGCGGCGAGAACGACGTAGGCAATGTCTGGTGGCACCATGCTGTCGGGACTCCGCGCTGTCCACGCTGGACAGCGTTATTCCACGCCCTGCGCTTTGAGCTACTTGAGGATCGGCTGGCGCCGGCCACTCTAACTTTAACCGGGCACGCTCAGTGGTTCGACACGGCCTGTGCGCCTCACCCGATCCCATTTACAGACATTTCTGTCTACCAGGTGTTGGATGGGACGAGCAATTTGGAAGCATCGGTCACCACGGATGCCAATGGCAACTACCAGACCAGCATCACATGGTCCCCGGAGCTCATCTCAGGCAATTCGACCTTGGATTTTCGGGCTGTCATCTCCTCCCAGTCGCACTATGCCCAGGTAGAAAATGCCAGCGGGACACTTTACACGATGACCTCCGAGGATCTCATCGTGACATCGCCGACCGACGGTGCGACGTACACGTTGCCGGCTCTCAACGCCGGCTCCCCGACCTATAGCTCGGCGAACGATACGTTGCAGCGCGCCTTCAGCGTGGACAGCGCTGCGGTCACCGGCGGGGAATACGTCACCAACGACTTCCTCACCGGCTCAGCATCATCACTGAAGCCGATCGGCCAGGTCACGATCGTACTCGGCGCTGCGACGACTGGCTTCACCTCGGCTACGAACACGATTGGCCTGGTGACCCAGGACGGCTACGATTGGGACGTCATTCTGCACGAATACGGGCACTTTGTCGCCTCGACGTATGGCTTCCTCGCCAACGCCCCGGGCACCCATTCGTTTGGCCACGAATCCCTCGGCTTGGCGTGGAACGAAGGTTGGGCGACCTACTTTGGTCTGGCGGCGGAGAACGCCCTCGCCGACCAACCCTACGTTCAGAACGTACCGGGCGTGAACGGCCCGATCTATGACGATACGGAGGATCAGAGCATTCACATCAACCTGATCACCCAGGTCGGTATCGGCACCACTTACAATGGCACCCTGAATTACGGTGAAGACGAGGAGATGGCGGTCGCGGCGGCCCTCTACGAGTTGTCCCAGAGCGGCTTCCTCAACGGCCAGACTCTGTTTAGCGACATCCAGAGTGCCAGCGCCCTCACCATGGGCCAGGCCTGGGACGCCATAGCCGGTAATTTGAGTGTTCAGGACAAAACCCAGGCGGGTGAGATCCTCGCGATCGAGGGTATGTCCCCAGGTGCCTTGTCCACGACCACGTCCACCACCCAGCCAACGACCTTCACCTGGGATGTGACAGCCCCCAACGGCCTGAACACCTTCCTGATCGAGTTCTTTTCCGGCACCTTCAATCCCCTCGGCACCCTGACCATAAATGGCGCGTCGCCCACCACCGTCAATGCTACCACCGTCAGCTATAGTTTCACACCGACCTCGTCGGAATGGAACAACGTGTTGGCCCAGCTACCCGCCAGCACTGTTCCCTACACCCTGGAATGGGTCGTCCAGGCGCAGAATACCAATCCCCCCTCGTCATACGGCAACGGGGGTGCCACCACGCCCGGGACGATTCCCTCGTCCACGGTCGATTTCTATTGGAGCGACTACCAGACGGTGAGCGCGGAGTACTCAAGTTCCACCCTGTCGCCGACGGACCAGAGTGAGTTGCTCTCCGGCTTACAAGGCGTCGGGCAGAGCATTGGTACCTCTCTGGACAACGACAGCTCCATGGCCCAGGCGCTCCCGGTCACCGGCCAGTCGGTCGGGCAGGGCCTCGACTTCGGCGACACCTGGCAGAGCGCCGTGGTTAATCCGCTCACTCAACCCTCGCAAAGCGGCGGCCCGGCACCGACCTATAACTCGATCAACGACCTCGTCGCCGGCCTGCACGCGCTCAACCAAAGCGATCCGGTCACGGTGACCAATGTCACCGGCGGACTCCAGGGCGACGACATTGTTTTCTCGCTCGATCTCCAGATCGCGCAGACGAAAATGGAGAGCGTGAATCTGGGGTCGGCATTGTCCGCATTGAACCTCGGACTCGACGCCTCGACTCAGGTTAGCGTGACGACGACGCTGAATATGGACTTTAGCTTCGGGATCGATCTCTCGCAGGTTTCGTCCCCCACCAACGCTTTCTTCATCAATGTCAGCTCGATGTCGGTCGGCGTGACGGTCGCGGCCAGCAACCTCAACTTCGGCATTCACGAAGGGTTCCTTGATGCCGGCGTGACCAATGGCACCATCGATCTGGATGCGTCGATCGGTATGGTGTTCACGAACCCCAACACCAGCGATGGCAGCGGCAACATCACCCTGAGTTCCTTGCAGGGCAACCCGATCAGCAGCATCGTCACCCTGCAACCGAGCGGCTCGTTGTACTCTTACCTGCCGCTGAGCGTAAACGGGGTGCCGGGCATCAGCATCGACGCTTCCGCTCCGCCGGCTCTTTTCCTGTCCGATACCAACCTGTTCAACGGATCCGCCCCCAGCGTCAACCTCGACGACCCAAAGAACCAGCTCACTCCGTTCGCCAACCTGTCCGCAGGCGACTTCAGTACATTGTTGACCAACCTGGGCTCCTCGCTACAAGACATTGTCCCCAACCTAAATCCCAGCAGCATACCGCTCATCAGTCAGCAGATCTCCGACATTATCGACCTGACACAGACTACTACCAACCTGGCCAATCAGCTCCAACGCCAGGTGCTGGTCGGTTATGGTAACCTGCCAGCCAATTTCCAGCTCGGCGGCGATGCCAATTTCTCTGTCGCCATCGGCAGCGCAGCCCCGGTCGCCGTGGATTTGTCGCAGTCCTTGACCCAGAACGACGCCAGCATTAACGACCTGGCAACGGCCATCAATACGGCCCTGGCCAACGCCAATCTGTCCTCCTCGCTGGAAGCAGTGCCTTCCAACGGGCTGATCGAGTTGATGGCCATCAATTCTTCGGTGACCGCGTTTACCATCAGTTCGGCCAACAGCGTGGCGACCAACCTGCTGGGATTCGGCAACAGCGATGGAAGCGCCCAGCCCATCACGCTCCAGGCCCTGCTCCCCGTTCTGGCAGGGACGCTGGACATCGACCCCAGCGACCTCGGCGTGAACTACGACCCCACCACGGAATCGTTCACGTTCAATGTGGATTTCAAGGACAATTACAGCCAGAGCGTGTTCCTCAATTTCGGCAACAGCCTGGGGCCGCTGACGATCGCTGGCTCGGCTACGGCGACCTTCGGCGCCGCCATCGAGGTCAAGGGAACCCTCGGCATCAACCTGGGATCGCTCACCGCCGACCCTACGTCCCTCCAATCGGACATCTTCCTGGCCAACAATCCGACCGTGACCGCCTCCGCCAACGTCTCGGCGCCGGCCATCAACCTGTCCGCAGCGCTTGGCATACTCAGTGTCGGCGTCAAGAACGGCAACGCCAGCGTCACCATCGGTGCCGGCCTCACCCTCACCACCACCGGGTCCTCGTCTGGCACTAATCCGCCCAACACCCTGGCCTTGAGCGAGGTGGCGTCGGCCTCGAGCCTGAATAGTTCGTTCCTCACGATTCAACCGATCACGGCCAGCGTCACCGGCACGCTGCACAACCCGGCCACCCTGCTCGCCGATCTGCAAGGGCCTAACGGTTTGCTGGCTCAACTGAACGCGGACATCGCGGGCCTCTCCACGGCTGATCAAGCCCTGATCGCCATGGCACCCAGTTATCTCCAGACGCTCATCACCCAGTCGGGCCAGGCCGCGCAGAACCAATTCAGCAGCGCTAACGACGCCTTCTTCAGTGCCGCCACAGCCGCCCTGGGAGCGTTGCAGGACAGCATCAGCTCCCTGCCCACGGCGGACCAGGCCTCGTTCTCGACCTTCCTACAGAATCTGGAAAGCGACATCCCGGGCGTGCAAAACCTGGGTCCGGCGATCACGAAAGCCCTCGGACTCCCCGCCGGCAGTGTCACGGTCACTTTCGCGAAGGTTCCTTCCCTCAACAACGATCAGGCGATCGAGATCCTCCTACATCTGACACCGACCGCGTCGCAGACATTGTCGCTGGACAACCTGTCCATCCCGGGGGTGGGGCTGTTGACGTTCGCCTCAGGCGGCACCGTCGTCGCCACGGTGGGTGGCAGCCTCGAGCTGGACTTCGGTTACGACATGACGTCCAACACGCCCTTTCGGCTGCCGACCACGGCGGCAACTTTAACTGCGAGTATTACCAGCTCGAATCTCATGTTGTCCGCCTCGCTGGGCGGCTTCCAGGTGGCCAGCGTCGGCTACACCGACAATCCGGCCAGCATCACCCTCGGGGACAGTGCCAAGGACGGTAATCCGGCGAAACTCGCCTTCACTCTCAACACGGGCAACAACGCGCAGTCGTTCTCGGACATCTTGAGCAATTTGAGCTCAGACGTTGATGTGACTTTCGACTGGGACCTCAGCGCCAATCTGCCCATTCAGATTCTCACCACCGACGTGGGTACCATCACAGCCGATGTCAACGCCGCCAACCTGGGTGATCCCAGCACTTGGGTGGACACCTCGCAACTGAACCTGAGCCAGCTGGCCGCCAACTTCGACTTCTCGAGTTTGACCGGCGGCCTCACTGCGTTCCTGACCGCGCTACAGACGGCGCTACAAAGCAACATCATCGGCCAACTGCCACTGGTGGGCTCCGACCTCAACATGACCGGCGGCTTCATCCAGAAGTTAAACGACGATCTCGTCACGCCTCTGACCACGTTCGATTGGCCGAGCACCAGCACGCTCACCGCCAGCCAGCTCGTGCCGTTGCAGAAGTTGATCTTGGACGAACTCGGCTCCCCGACCAATCCCCCGGCAGGCGACGCCCACCTTGGTATCCTCGTGGACGCCAACGGCAATCCCGTGACCACCGCCAGTCAGGTTGATGTCTATCCCGATTCGACGACCGGCAACCTGGTGTTCGACCTGGACATCAAGGGCACGGACACCTACACCTCGAGTTTCAATCTCGGCCTCCAGGGCCTGCCGCTGACCTTCTCGACCACCGGTGGCGTGACCGTCGGCCTGAACTACGGCGTCGGCCTGGAATTCGAGTTGAGCAAGACCGACGGTTTCTACTTCGACGTCAGCGGCACGTCGCTGGCCTTCGGCGTTAGTGCCAGTCTGACACCGGGCACCAATTTCCTGGCCCAGCTCTTCTCCCTCGGGCTGTCGATCACGAGTAACACACTGCCCCCCGGCACCCCTAAGGCCGGCAAGCCCAGCGGCTTCCCCAGCGACACCTATGTCTCCGCCAGTTTGATGGTCACCCCCAGCGACCCCGAGGGCGACGGCAAGATCCGCATCGCCGACATGGGCGCAGGCCTGTTCGGGGCCTCTTTCACAGCCGCGGCCACGGCCAACATCGACCTCCACCTGGTGGCCAATATCGCCCAGGACCCCAATCTGCCTTCCTTCTCCACCGACCTGCTGCTCTCCTGGACATTCGGCAGCGGCAGCACGGTAGGCAACGCCGGCAGCAATCCGACCGGCGGCTTCTACAACATCCAGCTGAACCTGGGCGATTTCATCAGCAAGACCATCGGGCCGATCATGGCCAAGGTGGAGACCTATCTCGGGCCGATCCAGCCGATACTGTCCATCCTGAACACCGACATCCCAGTCATTTCCGACCTGTATGAACTCCTGGGCCAGGGACCGTTGACCTTCGCCGACGCCATTTCCGAGATCGGCACTGGTGGCGATGCGCTGGGTCAGCTCGTTTCGATCCTGTCGTCGCTCGACAGCCTGGCGCCGCATTGACCACGCTCGGCAGCGCAACGCTCACGGCGAACGACCAAACGCAACCAGCGGTGGAAAGTGGCAGTGATGGCACCATCACCGTGGTACCCGGACTCGTGGCGCTGATCGCTGATCCGCTGATCTCAGGGGGAACGGCGCTGGTGGTCATCGCACCGGCAAAAGGTGGTACCATCACCATCACGCCCATCAACGCGGCCGGCACGGTAGTTTCGGTGAGTGTCAACGGCCAGACGGTACTGGGGGGGGCAGTTCTCCCACATCATCGTCTATGGTCAGGCGGGCGTCGATACCGTCAACGTGGTGGCGGCGACGATTGGCGGCAGCAAAACGCCTGTCGCGGTCCCGGCCATCCTGTTCGGCGGCACGGGCGTGAACAATCTTTCAGTCGCGGGCAGCAGCGCGAACAACATTCTGGTCGGCGGCCCTGGGGCGGACAAGCTAACAGGCGGCAGTGGCCGTGACATTCTCATCGGCGGTGGCGGTAGTGACACGCTCGTCGCGGGCACGGGCAGCGACATTCTGATTGGCGGGCGCACTGTGTACAACGTCAATCTCGCCGCGTTAGCCGCGCTAATGGCCGAGTGGCAAAGCACGGATAGCTACGCCGAGCGCGTGGCGGACCTGTTCGGCAATGGTTCGAATGGAGCCAACGGGGCGACCTACTTGAGCCCGGCGACGGTGACTGCCGATGCCGGCACCAGCTTGCTCATTGGCAGCGCCTCGCTCACGTGGTTCTTCGACACACCGGGTGACAAGCTCGTCAACCCCGAGAACGGCGACGTGGACACGCTGCTGTGAGGACTGCGCTATAGGCGGCCGAATGCGCTTCGCTCAATGTGGGGTTCTGGTTCAATGGCCCTGCTGTCCGGTGGGGCTGTCGGCGAGGAACGGCAGGTTCTTATCTCGCACCTTGGCCGCCTCGTCCTCGTACAGGAACGGCAGGTACGCATAACGTTCCCCTGGGTGATCGGCGCGGCCTCGTGCAGCAGCGAGCAGGAAAAAACAATCGCTCCGCCCGTCGTTGCCCGGTAGAGGCGCGGCCCGAACTCCGGAAAGCGGAGGTCGCCGCCCTGGTACTCGTCCGCATTGAGGTTGATGGTCACGGCAAACCGGCGGTGTGCAGTGCCCTTCGTGGTATTGTCCCGGTGCGGACGGAAGTATCCGCCAATCGCTGCGTCGTAGCAGCAGACGACGTGCCTCTCGATGCGCGTCACGTTGAACTGGAATGCCTTCTTGATTTCCGGGATCAGGCGGCGATACAGACGGATCTGTAACGCCCTGATGATGCCCGGCTGCGTGAGGGAGTAGTCCGACCGGTGCTTGTGCTTGTGGTCCACGATGGCCACCGTCTTGCCGTCGACGTCGCGCATGAAACCGGAATCGTATCCACCGTGCTGCTCATAAAGTTTGATCAGGTTTCGGCAAAGATCCGCCTCGAACACTTCCGGCACTGCAAGCACCGGCGCAAATCCGTTCAGGGTTTTGATGGGCGGCAGACCATCCAGCACAGCCAGAATCTCTGCGACATGCGTCTCGCCCCTGTCATTGATGGGAAGCACCGCCGCGATCCGGAGACGTGGGTCCAGAATTATCGTGAGCGGCCGATATGTCGCGCCGGCCGGGGAAGCCACGCCATAGAGGCGACTGACCTCAAGGTCAAAGTCCCAAAAGTAGATGATGGCCGGCCACGTTTGTTGGATTCGCCCAAGGCGTTCGTCATCGCGGTCAATGCTGACGCCGAAGAATACAGCGTTGTCCCCGTTGAAACGGTCTCGGTGATGCTCGATGTCGTGCAGAACGCGACCGCTGGGAGCGGCGCTCGCCGAGCCGATGAAACACAACACAACATACCTGCCGGCAACCGTGTGGATCTGAAAATTTGGATTGACAGTACTGCGAGCCGTAAACCACGGAGCCGGTTCGTTGAGCAGTAACATGGCGAAATACCTGTCCAAACTCTAAGTGAACACATTTCTTGGATTTGAATGATTATTCGTTACACTTTGCGCTGTCATCCGGTTGGCGAGCCGTTGGTGAAACGGAAGCTCGCACTGCATGACAAAAAACCAACAATTGGACAAATTTTATCTTTCTCTATTATTGCAAATCCCGTATGGCGGTGGGCATGGTTTTCTGAGTTTCCAGAACTCCCCAGGCTCTCGCACGGTATGTCTGGCTGGAGTAACCACTCAGGGTCGAGATAGACTTGTACTGAGAGGGGAGATTGTCGCAGAAGAGAGAACTTGGGACGGAGGTGAAGGCGGAAAGACTCAGCTAATATACGGGCGAGTGGAAGTCAGGAAAAATGCCCCGCGTCCGAGGATTCACCGATGTGGTCCGAAAACCACTTCATGCGCGGGGATTTCGCTCAGCGAGCAGCATCTCGATCGATTACAGCCGGAACCGCTTGCCGCATCTCCTACACCGGGCACCGCCTTCGGTAAACCACGGTGGAGCATCAACATCGTCAGCATAGGTGTGGTAGTCGTAGCACCCAAGGCTTGCGGATTCCTCGCACACGGCGGTTGAGCTTAGCCGCGTTAACGCAAGGAATCGCCGCCATCCTCGGCAGATGGCCGACAACACACTTCGACCAATTGTGCTGACCCTGGACCACCGAGGAACCAAGAACCTGGACTTGGGGGCCACGGTGGGCTTCTCTGCCAACGTAGCGAGAGTGTGCCCTTGGGGGGACAACGATAGATTCGAGGCCACGGGTGGCGATTCCGCGGTCATGCGACCGCCTCCTGACGGGCGAATTGAACGAATTGCCTAAGTCAGTGAAGATGGCAAACTTCGAGTCAAGCAACTGACTGTGGGCATCATGCCTCTCATTAGGGAAGCAATTGTCATGCCAACGGGCGGAACATGGCCTTCGCAGTCGGACCTTACCTACTCTGAAGCGCCAACACCAGCGAGGGTTCGCCACGCTGATCCACTCCGTCGGCACTCCGGAACTGTACACGATGTGGACACTCGTATTCAACCGCACCTTCAGACATAGCCACTATGCAATGCGCATCTCAGCCAACGAAGCACGGGCTTCGCCGCACAATCTGGGAACCCGGTCCAGCAGCCAGCCAGCCTCGGTCGGAAATAAGGGCGGATTCTATCGGGTACCCCGGATCTTCGGATGTCACCTCCACCCGGGCGAGCTGAGCCAGACTGATTCTCCTGCCTCTTGATGTTCGCCGGGTCCAAAGAGTGGTTCTCAGGAAGGAGAAGGCATCAGGAGCAGAACCAGAATTGCGCACAGAGTATTGTAGACATCCGCACGCCCAATCACCTCACGCCTGCACGGATTTTCCACAGTCGGGGCAGGATGAGATGATCCTGGTGGAACTTACCCGTCCTAGGCGAGCCGGGAGCGTCAGGGCTAATCGGCTGGTGTTTGAATCTGGTGAGATTACTAATACCCGGCGTAACAGCCAGCCATCCCAACAGGTCAGACGGTGTGGGTTTGCCACCAAACTTTCGATCACGCGGCACGGCTAACGATACGATAGGGACTCACCGATTCGACCACTGGCACAGGCACCTCGGCAAGTGGCACGACCGCTTTTCGGATCGATAACTTCCGGCGAAGCCAGTCGCGCAACGGCATCTCGTATAGGTGATAGCAAGCTGCACTTACAACAATTGTCGCAAGTGAGATCACCAATGTTCTCCCATACCACCCCATTGTCTTCAACCCCCAACTCATGAGCGTTCGACCAAGTTCGGAGTAGCCGAGGAAGGTCATGATGGGCACGTGCATCATGTAGATGCCGAAACTAATCTCGCCAAGGTAGACGAGCGGTCGGGTCGATAACACCTTTGAGAGCAGCCCGCGTCCGCATGCAAACACCCAGATGAAGAGTAAAAAAGGAGGTAGGTAGGCACCCGCCCAGCTCACTGCGTATGATTCCCGTGGGGTTGGCGCGAGCCAGATCCATAAGCAGGCACAACCAATCAGGAACAGAATGGCACCGATCTCGTTCAGGGTCGCCTGATGAATCGTTGCCTGGCGTATCGCTAATTCGGCACATTGGCGTCGGTGCCACACGAGCCCAAGAAGCACACCAGCGACAAAATCGCAAAGCCGAACTGGTGGAAAGAAATAGAAGCTGGAGAACATGGTGCCAGCCGGAGTGATCTGCGCCAACTGTATCATGGCTAGCAGCCAGGGAGTTAGAGCGAACAACAGCACGATGACACGACGGGTGGCACTGCGGGATGCGAAACCCTAGATGAGAAATGGGAAGCAGAGGTAGAAGAAGAATTCCGCCGACAGGCTCCACGAGGGGGCGTTCATCACCCGATCTTTCGCATCCATCACAAACGTCTGGATTAAAGCCACAGTAGCAGCGAGGTTGACGATCGGGTCGCCGTGATTGCCCGAGAGGAGATCGGTCCAACAAAAAGGCAGTACTGCGGCAAGCGTGAGCAGATGTACTGGCCAAATCCTGACTATGCGGGCGATGTAAAAATTCCAGATTCCGTAAAGTGTTGGCCGGCGGAGCGCTGAGGAGTAGGTGATGGTCAGAATGAAGCCGGAGAGGACGAAGAAAAATGTCACGCCGTTGCTAAGCTGAACGAACCCGGCGGGTTCGTGCGGATTGCGGTAAGGGTATGTGTGAGCAAGCAAAACAGCAGCGGCGGCAAAGAATCGGAGGGACGTGAGGGGTCGTAATTGTCCACTGCTGTGAGGCGGTTTGGTCACAGGAAACTCCAAGCATTAATGAATGAGGCAGCCGCGTTCCTATCTCCCATTTGGTTTTAGATGGGTTATCGCATCAAGAACTAATCTCATGTCAAATCGACAAACGGGCTGTAAGCAAGTTAGAAATAATAGAGAGGTGCATGCGGAATCGATCCTCGTGACGATCCAGCCCCCACCAAGTACGCTGGGGAATCGTGGCTGGTATTGGTACTCCTGCGTTTCCCGCACGGCTGAAGTCTGTGTACCAAGTGCCGGAGTTGGAGATTGCCCATGTCAATCGTAGTCCCTTGCCCCAAATGCGGGACCAAATTGAGTGCGCCCGATTCGGCTGCCGGAAAGCATGTGCGCTGCCCCAAGTTTGGCTGCGCCGCGGCCGCAACCGTCCCCGCGATTATTCCAGCCGAGGAAATCGAGGTGGTGGATGCAACGCCGGCGTCACCGAAGCTAAAACCCGCTTCGGCGGACGAGGATGATGAAGAAGACCGTCCCCGCAAGAAGTCCCAGCGCGATGACGATGATCGGTCCCGCAGCAAGCGTCGCAGCGATGAGGATTCGGAACCACCCCGCAAGCAGCGGCGATGGATGCGCGATGACGATTACGAACGCGACCGACCAAATCTTGGGATACGGAGGAACGCAGGAGCAGGGATGGGCGCGGGAGCGATCGTCGCTTTGATATTTGGCGGGCTCGTGCTACTCGGCGGAGTTGGGGTCGGGATCTACGCACTCGCCGGTAAAAAGACATCGCCCTCAAACGGAGAGGACGACAATAATTCGAGTCTGATTGGCTTCGGCGATAAGAAATCCCACCGCCCGAAAGGGCGGCGACTCGATGGGCTTTCTTATGTCGATGAGCCAGCTATCGTGGATGCAGCGTGGTCCAAGTTGCTGGGGAAATGGGAATTATTCCCCAATCCGCATTTCAAGGCTACTTACGAGTTTCATCCGGACTTTTCGATTACAGAATGGATCAGCCCTCCGGGGGAGCGGGAAATCAACATCCGCAAGACTGTGGCTATTATCAGCGACCGGAGCTCCTTCAGCCTTCCCTTGAATGTGATTCAGCGCGGCGATCGACATTATGAATTGATTTACGCGACACCGCCCAATGTTTTTGAAAGTGGAAGTTTCATCGTTTGCGCGGATGGCACGATTACGGGAGGCGGCAACGACCATAAATACTATCGCATCGACCAAAAAGGTCCGGATGGTGCGAAAAGCCCACCAGTAGAAGAGGTAATCTGGCTACAACTCGTAGGAAAGCAGTGGAGCATGGATAGCTTCTCCCGGACACATATCATTGAGTTCCGGAAAGATAAGACAGTCTCGTCAAAACTGACTGTGGACCGAACACTGGTCCAGACAATTGAAGGGAAGGTTACGGAATTCAAGTGACATCCTCAGGGCATTTTGCTGTCCTGCTCGGCGAACACACGGTCAATGGACGAACTCAGCCACGCGGCCAACTCGGTGAATTCTATTCCCTGGGTAAAGGTCTATTTATGAAAGATAATAATGTGGGTCACTACATCCTCAATACTGTTAAACCACTGGATGGAGGCTGATAACCCACGAAGTAGCAAGCACACGGAGTATGCTTGCTACTTTACGCGGAGTGTAACACTCTGCGAACAGTCACGCGCTACAACTCACCGGCTTGGTTGCCAGTCGATTGTGCATTTGGGGAGTGCCTTCCGCAACTCCGCGACACCATCGTTTGTCACTTCGGAGCCTTTGAGGTACAGGATGGTGAGTTCGGTGAATGAAGCGAGTTGCTTGAGTCCCGCATCTGACACCTTGGTGCCGCCAAGGCCCAGGATGGTGAGAGCCTTGAGTGGTACGAGTTCCTTCAAACCCGCATCCGTCACCTGCGTGTCAATGAGGTACAGGCTGGCGAGTCCTTTGAGTGGTGCCAGTTCCTTGAGTCCCGCGTCCGTCACCTGGGTTCCGCTGAGGTCGAGGAGGCCCAACACCTGGAGTGGTGCGATTTCCTTGAGTCCCGCATCGGTCACCTTGGTCTCGCTGAGGTGGAGGTGGATCAACCCTCGGAGTTGCGCGAGTTGCTTGAGCCCCACATCCGTCACCTCGGTGTTATTGAGATTGAGTACGAGATTGTGTGCGCTTAGCCCCTTGAGTTGAACGATTTCCTTGAGTCCCGCATCCGTCACCTTGGTCCTGGTGAGATCCAGTTCGGTCAGTTCCTTGAGTGGTGCCAGTTCCTTGAGCCCTGCACCTGTCACCTCGGTGCGGTCGAGGTACAGCATGGTGAGTTTGGCAAGTTGTGCGATTTCCTTGAGTCCCGCATCCGTCACCTTGGTCCCACTGAGCCTGAGGGAGATCAGTTTCTTGAGTGGAATGAGTTCCTTGAGCCCCACATCCGTCACCTGGGTTTCATCGAGGTTGAGGAGGGTCAGTTCCTTGAGTTGTGCAACTTCCTTGAGTTCAGCGTCTGTCACTTTGGTGCTGCCAAGGAGGAGGGTCTTGAGTTGCTTGAGTTGTGCGAGTTCCTTGATCCCCTTCCCCGTTACCTCGGTCCGATCAAGACTGAGGTAGATCAGTCCCTTGAGTTGCGCGAGTTCCTTGAACCCTGCATCGGTCACCTTGGTCTCGCTGAGGTTGAGTGCGGTTAGTTGCTTGAGTTGAGCGAGTTCCTTGAGCCCCGCATCTGTCACCTCGGTCTTGATGAGGTTTAGCCAGTTCAACTCCTTGAGCGCGACGAGGTCTTTGAGATCCGCATCCGTCACACCGGTATTCAAAGTTACCTGTACTACCGGCTTGTCGGGTTTCCCTCCCTCTCGTAAGGCTTGGCCGCCGAGTTTCTCGATTAGCGCGAGTGCCCGATCCTCGGCCTCATCGGCTGTGGCTCGCCCGATCGAGCACAACCCCATCGCCAACACGATGACCCAGTTTCGGAATTTCATCGGTCGATCCCCGGAAGGTCGAAGGTTCGCTCAGGTGATGAGTGTACCACGCCCGAGCGGGTCAAGGGAACGACCGCATGTATCCGATTGGTAACAACCAGACCTGTTGGTCGGCAGAGAAGTGGTAACCGTTCAGACTCGATCCAGTTCGGCAATGGCTCAGTGATCGCGACCTAGCAACAAAACTAAATCATTAAAGCTCGGGCAAGGTAGAATTGCAATTGAAGTTAGGTCAACACACGAGCGGGATTTTGAGCTTTTGCGAGCGATTTGCAGCAGGGCGTAGTGCGCTGCGTTCGACATACCGACTTATAGCGGAACTCGCAGGCTTCCGCTACAGACCCTTTCATCCGCGAAGCATCTCCTTTGGCAATTTGCCAGCCCGCTGAAAATAATGGAAGCCTCCCTCTCTGCGCGGGCTCTATCCTTACGGAGGCAGTCACCCGGAAGGTCATAACATGGCTCGCGATCAGGTATCCCCACTCCTCGATCCCATTCGCCGACTGATCGGCGCTGAAGGAGGATCGGCGCTGACCGATGCCGAGTTGCTGGAGAAATTCGTTGCCACGGCCGATCCCACTTCCTTCGAGGTTCTCGTCTGGCGGCACGGGGCAATGGTTTTGGGGCTCTGTCGCCGCGTGCTGCGGGATCGCCACGAAGCTGAAGATGCTTTCCAGGCCACGTTCCTTGTGTTCGCGCGAAAAGCGAGTTCGATCGGTCAGCGCGAGGCAGTTGGCTGCTGGCTATACAAGGTGGCGTATCGCATTGCCCTGCGTCTCCGCGCATCGGCAAGCAAACGTCCCACCACTGGGGAACCGACAGACGAACTGCCTGCCCCAGAGCCCACGGAAGATGCTGATTGGCGCGATGTGCGACCTGTTCTCGATGAAGAAATCGCTCGCCTGCCCGAGAAATACCGTGCGCCTTTCGTGCTGTGCTATCTCGAAGGCCGCACAAACGAGGAAGCGGCCGTTCAACTCGGTTGTCCCAAGGGAACCATTCTTTCACGACTGGCTCGCGGGCGAGAATGGCTACGCTCCCGGCTCACCCGCCGGGGAGTCGGGCTAACTGCGGCGAGCCTGACCCTGACTTTGTCCCGGAACGCGGTATCGGCAGCGGTTCCGACCGTGCTGACCCGCTCGACCGTCAATGCTGCAATCCCGTTCGCGGCGGGGAAAGCAGCGACCGAATTCGTTTCCACCACAGTTGCCGCGCTCACTGATGGAGTGTTGCGAACCATGATCCTTTCAAAAGTGAAAATCGCGGCGATGGCCCTTCTGTCGCTGACCCTGATGGGAACCGGAATCACCTGGGCTGCTCGCGGCGATGGGCATGGTGTGCCTTCCCCAATAACGACTGATGTAGCTGTGGTCGCACCCACAGCCACGCCCGTGCCCGTCACTGGGCCATCCGCAACCGAACCGGCAAACACCAATGTCATCTTGGATGAAGACTCCGACCGTTTGCCGGCCGATCAGCCGGAGCGAGGCAAGCGCGATGATGAGCCAACCACCGGTGGAAAGGTCGTCGCCATCGCCGGGGATGGAAAATCGTTCACGATCGATGTGCCCACGCAGATGTTCGTGAACGGGCGAAACCAGGTCTTCACCAAGACCACCATCAAGATCACCGAGAAAACCGCGATCACATACCACAATGTTCCCGAGAACGGAGCCAAACTGACAGAAGGCTACCATGCCGGGGTCCGGCTGGAGAAAGGATCGAAGGATGTGGCCGCGGCCGTGAGGTTCACCGCGGATGAAAGGGGGCGGCGCACGCCAAATATAACCGGTGAAGTTGTCGGGTCAACCAAGGATACAATCACGCTAGCGCACGGACCCATAGATCGCGGAGGTGAACTGAAGAAGGAAACGATTCCCTTCAATAAGGGAACCCTGATAGTCTTTAACAGTGTTGCCACGGGTGAGGCCAAAATCACTGAGGGCTACCACGCCCAGGTATATCTGGCCGATGATGGCAAGACCACCGACCTTATTCAGTTGTCTGGCAAGGCAGGGGATGCGGGACGTCCTCCAGACAAGGTACGGGATACGAGATTTCCCCCCGATCTTAAGAAGCAGCCGGAAATCCACGGAACGGTGGTCGCGGTAAGTGCGGACGGCAAGACGCTCACGGTGGAATCATCACCCGGTGGTCGAAATGCGGAACCGAAGAACCGGCGAGAAATCAAGATCAGCGACAAGACGTCGCTCATTTACAACAACGTCCTCCTTGATGGAACGAAGCCCACGGAGGGGTATGGGGTTTGGGTCTGGCTTGCGGAAGGATCGAAGGACACCGCCGTGAAGTTAGGGTTCACGGGAGTACTCCCCCCTGAGCCTGGGACTGTGATAAAGGGGAAGGTGGTGGAAGTATCCGCGAATGGTAAGGAGGGAATGACGATCTCGATTGAGCAGCCTGGAGCCAAGGGTGAGGAACCGAAGCGAACGAAGGTCAAGATACCAGCCACAGTCAAGGTCGCCTTTAATGGAGTTGGCCCAGACGAGGCCAAACCGACCGTCGGGTATGATGTCACCCTTCGATTACGAGACGGTTCGACTGACACCGCCAAGCGGGTGACGTTCATCAAGACCCCTCCCGTTGAGGAGCGCAAGCGGGAACGGTGACAGTTCAGGGGCAAGAGGAAATCCAAAAGTTTCCAGGGGCTCACTGGCTATTAACTGTCGTCCCTTTGGGGCTTGATGGCAGCGATTCTCGCTGCCATCAAGCCCCAAAGGGACGACAGTTAATAGCCAGTGGGCGTAAGCCCCTGGAAACTTTTGGCCGCCGCTCCGCTACTTCAACTCTTTGATGTACACGTTTCGGAAATCGATCCAACAAAGGCTTTTCCAATTAACAATCCACAACTCCCAATCCACAATTCCCATCGGCGACATCTTACCCGACCACGTAGAATGACAGGGGCGAAAGAGGGGAGACTTTTTTCGGGAGGAAGCGGATGCGGCGAGTGATGATGAAGTCGAAAATCCACCGGGTGACGGTCACCGAGTCTAATTTGGACTACGAGGGAAGTCTGACCATCGATGAGGAACTGCTCGAAGCAGCGGACATCTTGGCGAACGAGCAGGTTCACGTCTGGGACGTGACCAATGGCAACCGGCTCGTCACTTACGCCCTGGTCGGGAAGCGGGGTAGTGGGATTGTGTGCGTGAATGGAGCGGGGGCACACTTGATCAAGCCCGGCGATCTGGTCATCGTCGCGACTTACGCCACCATGAAAGACAAGGATGCTCGCCGCTACAAGCCGCTGGTTGTTTTTGTGGATACCGACAATCGATTAAAAAAGCTCCCGAAGTCCGAACGGGATTAGAGAAGACGACCTCGATTGAGCCGACGCTTTCCACGTTCGTTCGCCCTCGTCCGATCCCAAACTATCGAGTGACGAAACGGAAGAAATCGCCGCGCTCCCTTGACGCTCGTTTTCGCAACCTCTACTGTTTAACTTTCCCGATGTGCGGTCGCGTACCTCACTCGGAAATGGAACACCAGCTAGCGGAGCGATCGAAACTGATCGCTCCGAACGAGGAGGAGGCGAAGGGTGGCCGGCCAGGCGACTGAACGCATCCGCATCCGGATGGAAGGATACGATCACGAGGTTCTTGACCGGACGGCGTCGGAAATCGTCGCCACCGCCAAGGACACCGGGGCGGATGTCCACGGGCCAATCCCGCTCCCAACCCGGATCGAACGATACACGGTGCTGCGGTCGCCGCACATCGACCGCAAGAGCCGGGAACAGTTCGAGATCCGCACCCACAAGCGGCTCATCGACATCCTTCGGCCGACCCAGAAAACCATCGAAGCGCTCAACAAGGGTCTCAGCCTGCCCCCCGGGGTGGACATCAAGATTCGAGTTATCAGCGCCAGTTAATGAAGAGGGATGTGGGATTCACCCTTCATCCCGAAAACGAATCGACCCTGTTTCGCCGCCGGTTCTAACTCCTTGCGAGATGGAACCAACTCCGCGGCACCACCGGGCAATCTGGTGGAGGCAGGGCCAGGAGTGGTTGAATAATGAGCGAAAATACAGCGTTGGTAACTGTCCCCGAGTCGGGCTCCTCGGGTATTGGGGACGTTTCACCTCGCTCTGTCCTACTCACCGACAAGATCACGATTCCGGTCGTCGATAGGGCCGGGAACGCGAAAGGCACGGTCGAGATCGACCCCGCCGAGTTCGGTGGGAAGATCAGCCGTCAACTGATGCACGATGTCGTGCTGATGTACCTCTCCAACCAACGGGCCGGGACGCACAGCACCCTTCGCCGCGGACAGGTCGCAGGCAGCACCAAGAAGATATTCCGCCAAAAGGGAACCGGAAACGCCCGGGCAGGCACCAAGCGAACCAACAAGCGGCGAGGTGGTGGTACAGCCAAGGGTCCAAAACCGCGAGACTACGAATACCACCTGCCCAAGAAGGCGGTGAAGGCCGCGACCCGGATGGCGATCCTCTCCAAGTTCCGGGACAACCATGCCGTGATTGTCGAGGAACTATCGCTCGCCGCTCCCAAGACCAAAGAGATCATTGGCGTCCTCAAAGCAATCAAGATTGGCAAGAAGGCTACCGAAACAGGTGAGAAGGATGTCACCCTGCTCGATACCACAGTGCTGATTGGAACCGACAAGCTCGATCCCAACGTCTACAAGTCAGCCCGGAATATCGAGGGAGTCAAGGTTCTCCCTGCCGCCGAGTTCAACTGTTACACGGTTCTCAAGCAAAAGCGCCTCGTGTTGACCCAGGCAGCACTCAATGCGTTGCGGAACCCAGCCAGCATGAAACCGGCTGCGTCGCCCGCTCCAGCAACGCCAGAAGAGTCCCGGGTTCGGTACGGACGCGCAGGTGAGATTCAGAAGCGGAAGAAAACCGGGAAAGCCAAGCCGGTCGCTGCGAAGTGATTTATACACTTGAACCAAGCACCACCCACCAAAGGTAAGGGTAGAGGGGGATGCATATGCAAGCAGCTCTCTGTTTATTAGTGCTCGTTACAAGTATGGCTTCTGCTGATGACACGAAGGAAAAAGACAAGGATGTCAAAGCACTGCAAGGGAAGTGGAGCGTGGTGAAAGGGGTGGATCGCGGCAAGCCGGTTCCACCAAAGGAACTGGAGGGGGTTGAGATCGAATTCAAGGATTCAATGTACATCATCTGGGAAGGCAAAAAGGAGGTGAAAACCACCTTTACACTTGACCTGAGCCAGAAACCGAAAGTGATGAAACTCGATACGCCGGACAATGAACCTAAAATGGTCGAGATGATTTACGAGATCGATGGCGATGACTTGAAACTTGCTTTCACCAAATGCGGGGGCGATCGGCCAAAATCGTTTGAAGTGAAAGAGGGAATAGACGTTCAGATTATGATTCTGAAACGAAAAAAGAAATAGAGCCGAATCGATGTAGTTTTGATGGTTGGTTCATGCAATACACAGCCGGTGGAGTTGAGAATACAAGGGCGGAGTAAGCAACGATGGCAAGTTCACGACCACACCCGAAGGCATACGTGCGGAAGCTGGCCCGCCGCAAGCCGTGCGTTCACGGCGAACCCGGGCTCGACCTGCGGCCATACCAGATCGTCCTTCGCCCGCTCGTGACCGAGAAGGGCACGCACCAAAGTACACGATACAACGCCTATACGTTCCAGGTGAACCCGATCGCCACCAAGGATCAGATCAAGGCGGCGGTCGAAGAGTTGTTCCATGTCCGTGTTGAAGGTGTGCGAACCCAAAACCGGCACGGGAAAAAGCGCCGATTCCGGCAGAGCATTGGCCAGCTTCCCCGATGGAAGAAGGCCATCGTTACCCTGCACACAGACGACAAGATCGAATTCTTCTAAAAGTCGTTCTTCGTCCTTAGTCGCTCGTCCTTCATGAAAACAACGGAGCGAAACGCCGGTTGGTTTTACGAAGGACGAGGGACCAAAGACGAAGGGCGGGTAATGAAACAATAGACGAACCGGGGCGAATGTAATGGGCATCAAACAATACAAACCGACCTCCGCTGGCCGACGGGCCGGGATGGTCTCTGACTTCGCGGACTGCACCTATCCGCGCGAGAATCGACCCGAGAAATCGCTGCTCAAGCCCAAAAAGAAAAAGGGCGGGCGGAACTTTCAGGGTATCACTACATCCCGTTTTCGGGGTGGAGGACACAAACAACGGTATCGGATCATCGACTTCAAGCGGAAGCTCGACAAGATCGAGGCCACAGTTTTGCAAGTCGAATACGACCCAAACCGCAGCGCTCGCATTGCCCTGCTCCAGTATGCGGACGAAGGCAAGACCAAAACTTACATCCTGGCTCCCGATGGGCTCAAAGCTGGCGACAAGGTGATGTCAGGCGATACCGAAGCGGTCGAACCCCGACCCGGGAACTGCATGCCGCTTTGGAAAGTGCCCCTCGGCATGACCATCCACAATGTCGAACTCACGCCCGGCAAAGGCGGTCAGATCTGCCGTAGCGCGGGATGCAGTGCGACCCTCGGGGCTCGCGAAAAAGACTGGGCACTGCTCACGATGCCCAGCGGCGAAGTTCGCAAGGTGTCGAGCAAGTGCCGAGCAACCATCGGTAGCGTATCGAACGCCGAACACATGAACATCTCCATCGGGAAAGCCGGGCGGATGCGGTGGAAGGGTCGAAAGCCCCACAACCGTGGAACCTCGCAGAACCCGACGGACCACCCGATGGGTGGCGGCGAAGGGCGAACCGCTGGCGGTCGCGATCCGTGTTCCAAGACCGGCAAGCTCGCGAAGGGCGGCAAAACGCGGAAGAAACGGAAGCCGGGCAACAAGGCCATCATTCGTCGCCGCCCGGCTGGACCGTTCCAGAATACAGCGTGATTGCTGCGCGATTGTGAGGAGAAGCTTGACCAGTGCGATCCAGAAAATCAACTGGTCAACCGGATGGTGACTCACTACATTAAACAGCCCGGTTGTGTTTGTGCCGGGCTTTTGTTTTGAGAGTCCTGCCTCCAGGACAGCCCCAAATACGAAGCCCGATACCCTTTACCACCCCGATGTCGGGACGAAAGAACGCATGAGCCGGTCGCTGAAGAAAGGGCCCCACGTCGATGAACGGCTGCTGGCCAAAGTCGACAAACAGGGGATGAACAAGGAACCGATCAAGACGTGGTCGCGGGATTGCACGATCATCCCGGCGTTCGTCGGCTCGACGTTCCTGGTTTATAACGGAAAGCTGTTCCACAAGGTCTACGTCACTGAAGAGATGGTGGGTCACAAACTCGGTGAGTTCTCACCCACCCGGACGTTCAAGGGACACTCAGGCGGGAAGAAGTCCGCAGCGCCCGCAGCGCCCCCGAAGTGAGTGAATGAGAGATTGGGAATTGGAAGTTGGGAATGGGAGATTGGAAGTTGTGTATTGGAGATTGGAAGACAGCCACGAAACAGGTCTGGTCTTTCACCAACAATCCCCAACCAACAATCCCCAATTAACAATTAGCAAACATGAAATACACAGCCAAACATCGCTATGCGGACGTGTCAGCGCGGAAGATTCGGCTGTTCGCCAATCTCGTCCGTGGGCGGAATGTGGACGATGCGCTCCAACTGCTCCGGTTCTACCCAAACCGTGGAGCAAAGTTGCTGATGGCGGTCATCGAGAGCGCCTACGGTAACGCCGAGGATCAGGAGTGCCCGGATCCCGACGAACTTGTGGTTGCGGAGTGCCGGGTCGATGGGGCACCGATGTTCAAGCGAATTCAGCCTCGGGCGCGCGGTACTGCGTTCCAGATCAAGCGGCGAATGGCGCATATCATCGTGGCACTTGCGGACCCCGAAGACTTGCAGTCATCTGAACCGTCCTCGCCACTGGAAATCCAGGGAGCGGCGTCAACGCCCGAAACTCCCGCAGGAGCATGACGCCAGAACAATACACCGGCTCGGGGCCGGCGATGGGCCGGTCCCGAGTTGTTTGACGACCGGGTTTGAACGACGAACCCACACAAACCGGAGAGTCCTGAGTCCGGTTTTGATGAAGGACACGCTATGGGTCAGAAAGTCCGACCAACTGGCTTCCGCACGGGAATCATGCGTCCGTGGCGGAGTACGTGGTACGCCACCAAGAGCGACTTCTCCGAGTTGCTGCTCGAAGATGTCAAGATCCGCGCGTTCATCCAGAAGTTCCTGACTGGGAAACGCGATCGCAAAGAACAGCGGCCAGCCATCGCCGATATCCGGATCGAGCGGACCCGCGAACGTGTGACCGTCATCGTCACATCGAGCCGGGTCGGAGCGATTATCGGAAAGAAGGGCGAAAAGATCGACAAGCTGACCAAGGCGCTGGAGAAATTGACCCGTCGGCACATTGAAGTGAAGACGATCGAGGTCACTCGCCCGGAAATCGATGCTCAACTGATCGCGGAAGATATCGCCGAGCAGTTGGAAAAGCGGGCCAGTTTCCGACGAACGATGAAGCAGGCCATGCAACGAGCGATGGAGGGAGGAGCAAAAGGCGTCAAGCTCCAGCTCTCCGGACGGCTCGGTGGGGCGGAAATGGCCCGATGCGAAAAAGGGATGGAAGGAAGCATTCCGCTCTCCACCCTGCGGTGCAAGGTTGAATATGGGTTTGCCGAGGCCAGCACGCCTCAGGGCAACATCGGAATCAAAGCCTGGGTGAACCAGGGTGACTATTTGACGGGGGACATCGCCGATGCCACAGATGCCCAAGCGGGTCAAGTTCAGAAAAAGTCAGCGCGGCGTCGTCCGCGGTAGAACGACCCGCAAGAAATACAGCGGCCCGATCAAGGGCTTTGCTCAGCGCGGTAATTTCGTTGCCTACGGCGACTTTGGTCTCCAGTCGCTTGAGGGCGGCTGGTTATCCGCCGAGTGCATCGAGTCGGGCCGTATCACGATGACCCGGTTCGTGTCCGGGGAAGGGCGGTATTACATCCGCGTGTTCCCCCACAAACCCATCACCGCGATCCCCGCCGAAACCCGAATGGGTAAAGGTAAGGGCGAACCCGAATACTGGGCCGCAGTGATCCGACCCGGACAGGTTCTCTTTGAAATCGGCGGGCTTCCCGAAGCCGCCGCGCGAGACTGTCTCGCACGGGTTGCCTACAAAATGCCGTTCAAATGCCGGTTCGTGAGTCGGCGACCGAACGTATGAGAACAGTGGAGAGTGGAAAGTGGAAAGTGGAGAGTGAAAAACAGTCCGTGTCTTGGTTTTGTTTTTCACTCTCCACTCTCCACTCTCCACTCTCCACTCCCAAAGGGTGAGTGATGGCTCTCAAAACCAAAGACCTCCGGGGAATGAGCGACGAGCAACTCGGGCTCACTCTGAAGGATACCGAAAAGCACCTGTTCCAGCTCCGATTCCAGTCGGCCACCGACCGGTTGGAGACTCCGTCCGAAATCCGCAAGGCGAAACAAGACATCGCCCGGATCAAGACAGTCCAACGGCAGCGGGAACTGGGCAAACTGCGCGACCTACCAGCGGAGCAGCTTGCAACGCGGATTACTGCCCTCGAAGCCAAGGTCACTGGTGAAGTGCCTGGCAAGCGGGTGGCGTTTCGACAAGCCAAGCGACTCAAGCGATTCCACGCGGCCAAGAAGGGGAGCGGTAAGTAATGGCAGACACAAGCAGCACCCCGAGTACCACCGCAACACCGACCAAAACAACCGGTCGGCGCATCCTTCAGGGGATCGTAACCCGGGACAAGACGAGCAAGACCCGACGGGTTGAAGTCGAACGACTTGTCCGCCACCCGATGTACGGAAAGTTCGTCAAGCGGCGAACCGTCTGTTATGTTCACGACGAGAAGAACGATTCGCACCTGGGAGATACCGTCGAGATCGTCGAATCCCGCCCGCTCTCCAAAATGAAGCGGTGGGAACTCGTCAAGATCGTGACCAAAGCCCCAAGCCGGACGCTCTCGAATCTGGAAGGTGCGGTCGCTGGCAGCGATGCTGCTGCCCCAGCACCCAAGGCCGATGCCCCCGCGCCCAAGGCCGAAGAAAAGAAGTGATACGTTGTGAATTGTTGGTTGGAAATTGTTGATTGTGAATTGTTGATTGGAACGGGTTCGTATTTTTGATCTTAACTTAACTAGGGCAGATACGATTTCCTGATCAATCTACAATCAACAACTGACAATCCACGAGGCTAGTTATGATTCAGATGTATACGTTCATGGATGTGGCCGACAACACGGGTGCCAAGGAAGTCATGTGCATCCAGGTTCTCGGCGGCTCCAAACGTCGCGTTGCCTATCTGGGCGATATCATCCGCGCGAGCGTGAAAAAGGCTCTCCCGGGCGGCGATGTGAAGCAAGGGGATGTGGTCAAGGGTGTGGTGGTCCGCACCCGGGTGGCCACTCGCCGCGAGGATGGCAGCTATGTCCGGTTCGACCGGAACGCTCTGGTTCTCCTCGATAACGACAACAACCCACGGGGCACCCGCATTTTCGGGGCTGTTCCTCGGGAACTCCGGTCGAAGTTCATGAAAATCGTGAACCTCGCGGCTGAGGTGGTGTGAGTTGTGAATTGTTGACAGTTGATTGTTAATCGGAAAGTAAAGCTACGGATTTCAGCGTGGCTAAACCAATTAACAATCCCCAACTAACAATCCACAATCAACAGGTGACAAGATGTACATCCGCAAAGAAGATCTGGTTGAGGTGATTGCCGGGGACGACAAAGGCACCCGCGGTAAGGTACTCAAGGTTCTCCGCGCCAAGGGCCAGGTTGTGGTCGAAGGCGTCAACCGGGTTTACCGGCACCTGAAACCATCCAAACGTAACCCACAAGGCGGACGGCTCTCCAAGGAGATGCCAGTCGATGCCTCGAACGTCATGATGATCGACCCGACCACGGGCAGCCCAACGCGGGTCGGCATCCGGTATCTGCCGGATGGAAGCAAGGAATTGTACTCGAAAAAGAGCAAGACCCGGATTCGATTGCTCTCCAAGCCCAATCCGAAATACGCGAAGGCGTAAGGCGAGAATCGCGTTCTCGCCTGTCCGGATCGCAATGTATCAATTTGAGTTGGTCGAACGGGGACGAATCGAGAACAGTGAGCGCGGTGTCATCCGCTGAGGTTTTACAGTCATGGCAGCGACCGTCGAAAAACAACCGCCGACCCGACTCCAGGAGCGGTACAACAAGGAGATCGTTCCCGCCCTGACCAAGAAGTTCGGGCGAGCCAACCGTCTCAGCCTGCCGAAACTGAGCAAAATCGTTCTGAACATGGGCGTCGGTAAAGCTCTTCAGGACAAAGAGCGGATGAAGCAGGCCGCCGAGCATCTGGGTCTCATTGCGGGCCAGCGCCCGCAGATCACCAAGGCTCGACTGGCCGTCAGCGGATTCCGTTTACGCGAAGGCAACGAGATCGGTTGCCGGGTCACTCTTCGCGGTCGGCGGATGTTCGAGTTCCTGGATCGGCTCGTGAATGTTGCTCTACCCCGAATTCGTGACTTCCGTGGGATTAACCCGAAGAGTTTCGATGGGAACGGTAATTACAGCATGGGACTGACCGAACAACTGGTCTTCCCCGAAATCGACCCGGACAAGGTGAGCTTCACACAGGGGATGGATATCACCTTCGTGACGACCACCAAAAATGACGATGAAGCTCGCGAACTGCTCCGCCTCTTCGGCATGCCGTTCCGCGATGAAACGAAGTGAGATTGGTCAATGGGGATTGGAAGTTGTTGATTGGGGATTGGGAGTAGGGAATGGTGAGTTGACCGTCCTGTTGTGGGAACAGGCGGAAAACCAGATTCCCAACACGCAATCAACAATTCCCAACCAACAAACACAGGAACGGCCAACTCACTCGGGGCATGTACTCCCGATTCCGAGTTGGTACGCCACACTGAGAGAAACCAAACGCAATGTCAACCAACGCTAAAGAAGCCATGCACCGCCGACAGGTGGAGGCGATCGAAGCCCACCGGGCGGAACTGAAAAAGCCCGTCGACCAGCAGGACAAGTCCAAGCTGGTACGTGGTCGCGATCTGATCCGGCTTCAGCGGCGATGCCAGATCTGCGGTCGTGCCCGGGCTGTTTATCGCAAGTTCGGCATCTGCCGAATCTGCTTCCGCAAACTTGCAAGCGATGGGTTGATCCCCGGCGTTCGCAAGGCGTCATGGTGAGTTTCCAGTTCCAGGGTTCGAGCCTCCCGTTCTGAGACCAAGGCGGAAAGTCAGAACGCGAAGCTCGTAACTTCAAACTCGAAACTGAGGAGATTCCGCCATGATGACCGACCCGATTGCCGATATGCTCACCCGCATTCGCAATGCCAACGAGATCGAACGACCGCTGGTCGAGATGTCAGCCACCAAGCTGAAAGTGGCTCTCGCGGATGTCCTTCTCAAAGAAGGCTTCATCCTCGGATATCAGACCGGCCAGTACGTCGAGAATCCCGAGAAGCAGAAGGAATTCAAGGTCGATGGCGACCTCGGCCAACCGCATATCGTCCTCCAGGTTTACCTCAAGTATGGCCCGGATGGCGAGAAGGTGATCCGCCACATCGAGCGATACTCGAAGCCAGGTCGGCGGGTCTACCAGGGATACAAAGAGGTCAGGAAGGTGCTGGATGGGCTCGGAATAGCCATCCTCTCCACGAGCAAGGGCGTGATGTCCGACCGCCAGGCCAAGAAAGAAAAAGTCGGTGGCGAGATTCTGTGTACGGTATGGTAACGATGAGTGTTCAGTGTTCGGTGATGAGTGTTCAGTGTTCAGTGTTCAGTGTTCAGTTAAGACATTAAGCAACGGCAAGCGAAGTTTGAATGTCTTAACTGAACACTGAACACTGAACACTGAACACTGGGAGAGTAGTGATGTCGCGGATTGGCAAACAACCGATCGTCCTCCCCTCTGGGGTGAAGGTATCGCTCGCCAGCGGGACGGTGAAGGTCGAAGGGCCGAAGGGGAAGCTCGAATTCACCTTTCATCCCAACATGAAAGTCGAATCGGACGGCAAGCAGATTCTGGTCAAGCGGCCAGACAATGAGCGGTTGAACCGCGCGCTGCACGGGCTCACTCGCGCCCTCATCAACAACATGGTCGTTGGGGTGACGAAGGGATACGAGAAGAAGCTCAAGATCGAGGGCGTCGGTTTCCAGGCCGCGGCCAAGGGGAAAGGCGTGGAATTGACGGTCGGCTTCGCCAACCGTATCCTCCACACCCCGTCACCGGATTCGGGCGTAACCGTCGAGGTTCCCGACCCCACCACGATCGTTGTGAAAGGGGCCGACAAACAGAAGGTTGGTCAGTTCGCCGCGGAAATCCGGGCGAGCCGCAAACCCGAACCATACAAGGGCAAGGGTGTTCGGTACGAAGGTGAAGTGGTCCGTCGTAAGGAAGGTAAGTCGTTCGCGGCCGGTAAGTAAGACTCGGTCCACCCCATCGCTAATGCTCCGGGTTCCCCCGGAAAGCGAAACGCATAACTATCCGGGCGAACCCGGAGCGTTAGCGATGGGGTGGAAAGGACGAAGGGGCAAACCAACATGCAAGTACAAAAGCTCAAATCGAAGCAAGCCGAGCGGCGACGATTCCGCGTGCGGAAAGGGATTTATGGCACACCTGAGCAGCCACGTCTCAGCGTGTTCCGGAGCAATCTGCACATTTACGCGCAACTGATCGATGACCTGAACGGGGTTACGGTCGCGGCCGCAACCAGCTCGGGCAAGACCTCCGGGCTCAAGCACGGAGCAAACATCAACGCTGCCGTTGAGGTCGGAAAGAAGATCGCCGAGGCAGCCAAGGCCAAGGGAATCTCCAAGGCAACATTCGACCGCGGTCAGTTCCGTTTCCACGGACGGATCGCAGCTTTGGCCCGGGCCGCAACGCAGGCGGGGCTCGTGTGTACGGGGCTGGAAGCCCCGAAACCCAAGGAAGCCCCCGCGGCCGAGGCCGCGCCCGCCAAGGGCAAGGGTGAAGGCAAACCCAAGGGCGAAGGCAAGCCCAAGGGCGAGAAGTCCGATGCTCCCAAGAAGGAAAAGCCCGAGAAGGGCGAGAAGAAGTAAAATACTGCTATGTGATGGGACGCACCCACTGAACATAAGACATGTGGACCAAAACCGTTGGTGTTCAAAAAGAAAGACAGCGGCTTACGCTGCCAAGAAGCTAAAGCCCCAACGGGGCGACAGTGAATAGCCAGGGGTGTGAACCCCTGGAAGAGAACACCGGAATAAAACAAGGAACTGAATCATGGCGCGTGAGCGACGAGATAAAGGCGATGGCGACTCGCGAGACAACGCGCTAGTCGATTTCGTGGTGAAGATCCGCCGATCTGCCTGCGTCGTCAAGGGCGGTCGACGGTTCAGCTTCAATGCCCTCGTTGTGGTGGGCGACCGGAAGGGCAAGGTTGCCTACGGTTACGGCAAGGCCAACGAAGTGCCTCCTGCCGTCGAAAAGGCGATCAAGGAGGGGGAAGGCAACGTCCAGCGGCAGAAGAAGATTTCACTCCGCGGCAACACCATCCCCCATCGCGTGATCGGCAAATATGGAGCGAGCAAGGTGATCCTCGTCCCGGCCGGACCTGGCACCGGCGTCAAGGCCGGTCCCGGCGTTCGCGAAGTGTTGCAAGCCTGCGGGATCACGAATATCCTCACCAAGGTACATGGTAGTACCAACCCAATTAACCTCGTGAAGGCCACCATTGACGGGCTCCTGCAACTGCGGACCCGTGACGAAGTGGCCCGACTTCGCGGAGTGGCACTCTGATTTGTTGGTCATTGGTATTCGTAGGTCGGGCACAGCCCGACCTACTTGATCTCTCTTTTCTTGCTCTGCGAGTGTAGCCTGGGAATCGTGAACTCTCCTTGGGGATTCTGAACCAGGGACCAATGACCGGGTGGCTCACCGACTTCTTTCGGGAACTCACATGGACCTCACCAGCGTTTCCAGCGGAATTCAAAAACGCAAACTCAAGCGGCGAGTTGGGCGAGGGATCGGGTCCGGTCAGGGCAAGACGTGCGGACTCGGTCACAAAGGCCAGTACGCCAGTGCGGGGGCGAGGCTCCCCAGTGGGCTGTTCGAGGGCGGTCAAATGCCGCTCTACCGACGATTCCCCAAGCGCGGCTTTAGCCGCGCCACCTGGGACAAGGATTACGCCATCGTGAATGTCGGCGATCTCGAACAATTCGATGCCAACGCCACGGTGGACATGGCCGCTTTGAAGTCCAAGCGTCTGGTTGTCGGCACCTTCGATGGACTCCGCGTTCTCGGCGATGGCGAATTGACCAAGAAGCTGACGATCAAGGCCGACCACTTCTCCAAATCTGCCAAGGAGAAGATCGAGAAAGCCAGCGGAACCTGCGAGACACTGCCAAAGCCCAAGAAGCCGGTTCGGAACAAGATGGGCTCGACGAAAAAGGCGACGATTGCGGCCGCAAAGGCAAAGGCCGCAAAGACTCCCAAGACGAGTTGATCTTGTGGAAGTTGGAAGTTGGAAGTTGGAAGTTGGAAGTTGTGAATTGGGCTTCTCGCTTGTTTCCACCGTGGGACTAGCAATCCCCAATCAACAACTCCCAACTCCCAATCCCCGTCCGAAGGACTAAGGCATGAACTGGCGATCGCTCTCCCTGCTCACTGGCATTCTCAGCCTGATCGGCGGGATCGCGACATTCACTTACGGCGGTCCATCGTGGGTGGCATGGACACTCAGTCTGTTGGGAATCGCAACCGCGATTGTTGGGATTGCCCCCGAACAACTGTTCGTCATCTTCAAAATCCCCGAACTGCGCAAAAAGATCTTCATCACGCTGCTCTTCATCGCGGTTTATCGGATCGGCTATTACGTGCCGCTCCCGATGATCGACCAGGCGAAGATGGCGGAGAAGATGTCGCAGGCCCAGACCGGTGCCCTGGGTCAGGTTCTCGGGTTCGTATCGCTCTTCTCGGGCGGCAATCTGAGTCAGGCGTGCATCTTCTCAATGGGCATCATGCCCTATATTTCCGCATCGATCATCATTCAGTTGCTTGCGAGTGGCGTGATGCCATCGCTTGAACGACTCCGGAAAGAGGGCGAGAGCGGACGGAAGAAACTGAACGAAATTACCCGATATCTGACCGTCCCCATTTGCATGATCCAGGCCATCATGATCGTACAATCGGTGATGCGGCGCGACGCGGGCGATACCGGGATGGGGCTTGGCGTTCAGGGCTACGATGAGGGATTTAACCTCTGGTGGTTCGGAGGTGCCGCGGTCATCACCATGACGGCCGGGACGGTCTTCCTCATGTGGCTCGGCGAACAGATCGATGAATACGGTATCGGGAATGGCATCTCGCTCATCATCATGGCCGGTATCGTGGCTCGCCTGCCGGATGCCACGAACATTCTCCTCATGGATAGCACCACCGGCAAACTGAAATCAACCATCTTCACATTGGGTGGAGCAACCGGAGAGATCAGTTTCGAGAAACTCCTGGTCCTGGGGTGCCTGTTCCTGGCTGTGGTTGTTGGTGTGATTGCGATGACCAAGGCCCAGCGGCGAATTCCAACCCAGAGCGCCAAGCACGTCCGCGGTCGGCGGGTGTATGGAGGAACGCGCCAGTTCCTGCCGATGAAGGTGAACGCTGCCGGGGTCATGCCGGTCATCTTTGCCAGCACGCTGCTGATCCTGCCTTACTTCTTCTTCAGCTTGATCGATAACGTGTCGGGTGGAGAGGTGTCGTGGGCTCGCACGCTGGCGCACCTGTTCCAGAACCACCGCTCGTGGTTCTACAATATCATGTATATCGCGATGATCTACGTGTTCACGTACTTCTGGGTCGCCATCACCTTCAATCCGAAGGAGATTGCCGATAACCTGAAGGACCACGGAAGTTTCATCCCCGGCTACCGACCGGGTAAGAAAACGGCCGATCACCTCGAACGAGTTCTCATGCGGATCACCTTCGTGGGTGCAGCGTTCCTGGCCATCATCGCCATCATCCCGAACGTGATCTCCTCCGAACTGGAGATTCCGCCCCAGGTTGCCAGCTTCTACGGTGGAACCGGTCTCCTGATCGTGATTAGCGTTGCCCTCGACCTGGTGCAGAAGATCAACAGCCACCTGGTCATGCGGAACTATCCCGGGCTCACGGACGAGTGAGGCAATCCTCTCAGGGGTTGCGCTGCTTTCTCTAATGGCTACCATCGGTCGCCGCGATGCGGCTGAAAATGATGGCCGCAACGCGACCGTCTTTCCGCCCTTTCAGGGGCGGCCGATAGTAGTCAGGTGCGAAACGTAGCGCAACCCTGATTAACTTTTGAACAGCTTTGTTTCCGGGCGCTCTTGCTGATCTGCTTTCTCCGTCCCAGAATACGCTGGTTGTGAAGGAACGGTGTGCCCCATGCGCGGGCGTCCGACTCAATGGGAGTAATCGGACGAGCGTCCATATGACAGCAGGACGGGTAGTTCATGCGACTTGTGCTGGTTGGACCTCCGGGAAGTGGCAAAGGCACCCAGGCCGAACGTCTCGTTCGGCAGTTCGGCATGGCGTGCATCGGAACCGGAGCGATGCTGCGCGATGCGATCAGTCGCGGGACGGAGATGGGCAAGCAGATCAAGCCCCTGATGGACCAGGGACTGCTCGTTCCGGATCTGATCGTAAACGATGTGGTCGCTGAGTTGTTCCGCGGCCCCAATCGGCCCGATTGTTTCGTTATGGATGGCTATCCGCGAACGTACTCCCAGGCAGTGGCATTCGATGCTCTGCTCATCCAGCAGTTCCTCGACCTCGATGCTGTAATCAACCTCATTGTCCCCGATGAAGAAGTGGTGCGTCGGATCGGTGGTCGGCGGTGTTGCCCGAATCCAACATGCGGTGCCAGCTACAATGTGTTCTTCCGTCAGCCGAAAGTGGCCGGCAAATGCGACAAGTGCGGGTCTGACCTGATCTTGCGCGACGATGACAGGGAGGAGACTGTTCGCCGCCGACTCCGCGAGTTCCACAACAACACCGAACACCTTATCACCCATTATCGGCAACGGAAGTTGCTCCGGGACGTGTCGGCGACGGACCCGGCTGACACGATCTACGCGAACATCGTTCGGGGGCTTGGCAAGTAGGTGTCTGGATCGCATCGATCGCAGATGGCGGCAAATGCCAAAGGCATTTCTCCCAAAGGATGCGAGACAAGGCTGATGAGACAGGCCACACGGTGGAAGCCGACACAAACCGTGTAGAATAGGAAAATAAGGTTTCCAGGGGCTCACACCCTGGAACATTTGCCGCGCCAGATTCTGTAATCCGCCGGTGGGGCATGCCGCTCCGCGGCTTGACCTACCCGACAAAACCCATGCTTCGTTCTTCCAACTTTCGACCGCCAGAACTGAAATCGACCCGTGAGCTGGCCATGATGCGTGAGGCCGGCAAGCTGGTCGCTCGCGCACTCAAGATCTGTCGCGATCTTGCCAAACCCGGGACCAAAACCATCGAGATCGATCGGGCGGTCGAAGCGTTCTTCGCCAAGCACTCGGCCGTTCCACTCTTCAAGGGCTACCCCGGCAAAACTCCGTTCCCCGCGGTGACTTGCCTCAGCATCAATGAGCAGGTCGTTCACGGCATCCCCGGGAATCGCGTGTTGAAAGAAGGCGATCTGCTCAAGGTGGACACCGCATGCCGGCTGAATGGCTGGTGTGCGGATCGAGCCATCACAATTCCAATCGGACAGGTCTCCTCCGAGAAAGCCCGACTTGTGAAAGTTGGAGAGGAGACACTCCAGACCGCGATTGACCTCCTCGGCAAACGGAAATGGTGGAGTGAGGTGGCCAGCGCGATGCAGAAGCACGTCGAGCAAGCCGGGTTCAGTGTGGTCACGGCCTATGTGGGACACGGTATCGGCCGGGTCATGCACGAGAACCCGCAGGTACCCAACTACGTCGATCGGGAAACGCGCAAAGCCGACTTCAAATTGGAGCCAGGGCTCACACTGGCTGTCGAACCCATGGTCAACATGCGGCGAGCCGAGGTGGATACGCTGGGCGACAACTGGACGGTTGTTACGCGTGACCGGATGCCGAGCGTCCACGTCGAACACACCCTCGCTCTCACTGCCGATGGCGTGATGATTATCACCGCCGATGAGGGAGCCTTCGATGAGGAACCGAAACCGTCAACCCTGCCAGTTGGCGGAAACCCTCCTCCATGAGGTTCAGAGGGAAAGGGAATCGGTGAGCCAGCACAAATCACGAGTTTGTTTATGGCTGAAGTGATTATTCTAGGCATTGGGTGTACGTCAAGGGGCTGTGACACATGACAATTTGTGACAGAGACTGTTGTGTGAATCTATGATTAGGATGGAAATCACCTTGTAAAGTGTCAAAACACATCATCTCAATCTTGTCTGAATACTGACAGCCCTGACACTGCTGACAGACGCTCCTGACACCTCAAATCAACACGTTCGAACCGACGACAGTCTGCCCACGTGGGCAGAAGGCCCGCCCATACGAACAGTCGTTGCGGTGATCTTGATTGGTTGCATTGACGTTGCTATGTGGCAGCGGGGGACAAGATGAGTTATTCGATCGGAACCCGATTCCTGCGGAGGGTTTTCCGTCGGTATCCGGCAATTCTGGGCGTTGCAGCCATGCTGACCGGCGGCTGCACAACATTTGAGGAATGGGTACATAACGGATTCAAAGTCGGACCGAAGTTTGAAGAGCCATCAGCAACCGTTTCTTCTGCCTGGATTGATGCCAACGACAAGCGGATTGCCAGTGAGTCTCCGCAAGGGAACGACTGGTGGAATGTTTTTGGCGATCCCGCTATCCCTGCACTGGTTGAAACTGCCTATCGCGAGAATCTCGATCTCAAGACGGCGGGTACGCGCGTCCTTCAGTCCCAGGCGCAGCGAAATATTGCCGTCGGCAACCTCTTTCCACAAACGCAAAACGCAATCGGCGACTACGTCCACGCCAACATCGGCAACAACCTCAATGTGTTTGGCAACCCCCAGGCGGCATTCCCAAATTCTCTCAACATCTGGGCCACGGGGTTTAACACCTCCTGGGAACTCGATTTCTGGGGTCGATTTCGCCGACAGATCGAATCATCCAACGCTGACCTGGGTGCCTCGCTCGAAGGGTACCACGATGCCCTCGTAACCCTGACGGCCGATGTGGTGACGAACTACGTACAGATACGGACGTTCCAGCAGCGGATTGTGTTTGCTCGCCGCAATGTTGAAATTCAGAAGGGATCGTTGCGACTTGCCGAAGCGCGGTTGGCGGATGGGAAGGCGACTGCACTGGATGTGAAGCAGGCCAAATCCATCCTGGCTCAAACGGAATCCACAATTCCGCCTCTGGCGATTGGGCTGCGGCAAGCGAATGACCGGCTTTGCGTGCTTCTGGGTCAATCCTCCTGGGATCTGCTTCCCTTATTTAACGATGGGCCCATCCCCGAAGTGCCGCCCAAGGCGGCCGTGGGTATTCCCGCGGATCTGATGCAGCGACGGCCCGATGTGCGCAAAGCATTGCGGACAGCGGCATCTCAGAGCGCCAAAATCGGCATTGCCGAAGCGGATTTTTATCCCCAACTCGGCGTGACTGGGTTTGTTGGCTTCACATCGGATGATGTTGCCACGTTGTTTGCCGGCAAGAGTTTCACCGCCTTGGTTCTCCCCAACTTCTCGTGGAAGATTTTGAATTATGGCCGCGTGCTGAACAACGTGCGGTTGCAAGATGCGAAGTATCAGGAGACGGTCTTGCAGTATCAACAAACGGTCTTGGCTGCTGGCCGGGAGGTCGAGGATGCGCTCGTGGCGTTCCTTCAGTACCAACTCCAGGCAATAAGCCTGGAGGAAAGCGTGAAGGCAGCCGAGGATTCCGTAGAACTCGTCCAGGCCCAGTACCGGGGCGGTCTGGTCGATTTCAATCGTGTATTCACGACGCAATCGCAACTCGTGACGCAGCAGGACGAGCTGGCAACAGCACGCGGGAACATCGCGTTAAGTCTCATATCAGTTTATCGAGCACTTGGAGGAGGATGGATACCCTTCGAGAATTGCTCAACGCCTGGAACGGGCGTGAAAGAGAAGGGGAAATAGCGGTTTGGCAATTGGATGCTCGGCGTGTTGTCCATTTCTCACTTGCTCCCGCGATCATTCCTCCCCGTTGCAACCCGCAGCGATCTGGAGGATAATCCTTATGAGAAGGGAAACTCAGGGGGTGTGTTGTGAAACGTCCAATCCTGGCCGTGGCGATCGCGTTTATTCTCACGGATGCGACTCCCAGTCACGCTCAGCTCAGTGGTGGCCCGATCCACCCAGTCAGTGGCAGAGGTGGGGTCGCAATGGGTGGAACCCACTACTCGCGCGGCCCTGGGTTTGGGAGAAGTGGATTTGCTTGGGGATACTCCAGCCGCATCCCCTTCGCTCCTTTCGGAGGCTTTCCCTACTTTCCCTTCGCTCCACTCGGTTGGAGTGGGTTCTTGGGATCATCTGAATTGGCTGCACCTCAACCAAGTATCCAGATTGTCCTCCCCCCGATCATTTTGAATGGAGGCAGCAACGACAACCCGGATGTCAACCCACCGCCGAGACAGCTTCCGCAAGTGGCCAATGACGACCTTCCGCGCGGTGCGAAGCCCGGCGACCATTTCGTGATCCGCCCGAATAAAGGTCTGCCTCTTCTTCCACCACCGGAGCCGGTGCGTCTTGTTCCGCCAGTCCCACGCCCGCCGCTCGGTGAGGTCGATCCGTTTGCACCCCGGAAAATGGTGAACGTGGACAAGCCCGATCCCGATCCGGTGAAGGAAATCGCCCGGCTGATGAAGCTGGGGAAAACCGCATTCGCAGCCGAAGAGTTCGGCGCGGCAAGTGAGCATTTCGACCGGGCAATCGCCACCGACCCGAAGCTTGCTCTCCCGGTCTTTCTGAAAGCGCAGGCAGCGTTTGCCGCGGGTCGCTATGCGGATGCGGTGACGGCCATCCGGGCCGGGTTGGAACTCGATCGCACATGGCCAGCCAGTCCGTTCGATCCGAAGGAACTTTATGCTGCAAGCCCAGCCTTGTTTGCCGACCATCTCGCCACGTTGCGGGGAGTGGTTGCGGCAAATCCCGGTGAGGCAACGCTGGAGTTTCTACTCGGATACGAACTATGGTTTATCGGCGAAAAAGTGGAAGCCAAGAAGTGGTTCGATCTGGCCGAGAAACGTCTGCCTGCACCCGGCCCACTTGCGCTATTCAAGTGAGATATAATGGGTCGGTGACAAACGACTGGCGATTCATTGCGGAAATGAGCCCGCTGCAAATCAGCGGGCTCATTTCTCGACCATCACTCTTCGTCAAATCAGCTTACTTCTCTGGCCGGATCACATGTGGGGTCAGCAACAAGAGCGTCTCCCCTTTTGAAGCCGATACCGACGGCCCGATCACAGCCGTTCCGCCAACCGGAACAACGACCGATGCGGATAGAGAGGACTGGATGAATACCAACCCTTCGGCACCCTTACCCGGACGCAAGATCTCGATTTGCGTTTTCGCAGAGCTACCCTGGAATCCCACCGGAGTACCCGGCACCTTGATCTGTCCTTCAACCAGCCAGCCAACTTGGGGCTCGACAGCGAGAGTGACAGAACGTCCGTCCTTGCCGATCTTCGGTGTGAGTTTACAGCTCACTCCGAGCAGAGCGTAAGCGATCTTCCTGGCATCGGGTGTGGAAACCGTCTTCTCTTCCGTGGAGCTTATCTCGGTGCTAGGGATATACGGGTAGTTCGCACCCACCTGCAGATATCCGGTCTGCCCATCACACACAGTAACCATTGGCCGAGACAGCGTGGAGCTATCCGGATTGATGCGAATCAGCGCCTTCAACATTTTTGCTTCCCGATCGCTGAGAATGGCTGTGCTCGTGGGTAACTTTTCGCCAGCCTTGGGTGGTGTGCGATCGATCGTTAACCCGCTCTCTTCGCAGAACCCAGCCGGCATCTCAACACACAGGATATCAATCACCACTTGCGTTTCGCGCAGCTCAACTTGCGGATTGAGCAGCGGTGCAGGACCCATCGGAGACCCGATAACTGGTTGCGGTCCGGGTTGAGAGGAAAATGGTGGTGGGTTGATTGGGTTTGGCAGCACAGCAGGCAGGCTTGGTTTGGGATCATCCGCCAGCACAAATCCGAGGCTGGTGAGCCCGAAGGCAACAGCCGCCATTAATGTCTTGAGCTTCCGTGCAAACATGGTCGTCGCCACTCCTTTTTCGAGGACAACCGGCGGCGAAGCAGTGCCGCCGCCGGTCAAGGAAATCGAACGCCATCGCCTCTGTTTACGGCTTCTCTTTGACCACATGGGCGGTCAATACCCACAGCGTCTCTGTCTTTTTGGTTTTGTCTCGTGTCGATGCGATCGTATTCACGATTGCCACTGACCCACCATCGGGAAGCACCACCTTTGTCTCCTGGGTGAGGACGTTAACGGACGGCACAATCGTATTTGTGCCCAGGGTGACACCCTCACCCACATTGGCGGTCTCGCGGTCAACTTTGAGTTCAATCATGCCGTTGTCTTTGCTGATCTTCGGAGTGACCTGCAAGGTCAAGTGGGAGGAAATCAGGCTCAGAGTCTGGGGAGTATAGACCGTCTTTCCATCGGTGGTGATTGGTACCAGGCTCGCGACCTCCTCGACTGGCCCGGGCGTCTGGATGGAACCGGTCTGTCCATCCCGCATAATAAGCCTGGGCTGAGCAAGAATCCGTCGGCCAGGATGTGCCTGGAGCAGGGCTTCCAGCATTTTCATTTCCCGGCGGCTGAGAAACGTCAGCAAATCGCCCGTCTTGGGCATGGGATTATCGACTGTCAACCCACTCTCTTCGCAGAATCCCTCGGGCACCTGGACACACATTGCCGCAATCACCAACTGCTGCTCGCCGGGCTTGAGAGCTTGTGCGGGCTGAATAGGCGCGAGTGGGGCTCGAACGGGAAGTACATGTGGATCGGGTGCCTTCGCAGCTGGTGAAGGTGGGCTTGGTTTAGGGTCTTCCGCCAGCACAAATCCGAGTCCGGTGAGCCCGAAGGCAACCGCCGCCATCAATGTCTTGAGCTTCCGTGCAAACATGGTCGTCGCCACTCCCTTTACGAGTAAACCGGAAGGCAATCGCTGCACTGCCGGTCAGGAAATCGAACACTATCGTCATTGTTTACGGCTTCCCCCGAACCACATGGGCGGTCAACACCCACAGCATCTCCGTCTTTTTGGTTTTGTCCTGCCCTGATCCGATTACATTCCCGATCACCGCTGTCCCACCAGATGCAAGCATTACGGTTGTCTGGACGCTTTGGGTGTTAAAGGACGGGATAACCGATGTTGTCTTGACGTTGTGTCCGTTAGCCGCCGGTGCAACCGAATTCACGATGACATCCCCAGCCGCATTGGTGGTTTTGGCATCAACTCTGAGTAGGATTTTGCCGCTGTTTTTGTCGATCTTCGGAGTGACTTGCAAAGTCACGTAGGAATCCACGGTGTACGAGACTTTCGGTATCTTGGGAGCAGGAACCGTTCTCCCCTTGTCCGTGGTTGCCTCGGGAGTAGCAGCCACATCGAATGTCTGACCCGCCTGAAAATAGCCGGTCTGGTTTTCGGGGATTGTAAGCTGGGGTCGGCTCAGGATATCCACACGTTCCTGGGCTTGGAGACTCCGGATCATGGCTGTCAGCATCTTCACTTCTCGGGGGTTGAGAGTCGTGAGCACCCAGGATGACATCTCGCCCGTTTTGGGGTTATCGACAGTCAAGCCACTCTCTTCACAGAATCCCCGCGTCACCTGCATACACAATCCTTGAATCACCACTTGCGGCTCACCGGCCTTGAGATTAGGTGCGAGCTGTCCGAGCTGGAGAGGTGCGGGTAGCGTCGGGGGAGCTTGAACGAGAGGAACTCGTGGATCGGGTGCCTTCGCCGGGGTTGGGGGTTGGTTTGGATTAGTATCATCCGCCAGCACAATCCCAAGGCTGGTGAGTCCCACTGCCACTACCGTCATCAATGTCATGACTTTCCGTGCAAGCATGGTCGTCGCCACTCCTTTTGCGAGGACGACCGGCGGCGAAGCAATCGCCGCTCCGCCGGTCAGGAAATCGAACACCACCGCCACGGTTCGCATTCCCAATCCGGCCGGGATTGCTACCGACACGGATGCGAGCCCAGCCACAAGCCCCGTCGCAACCGCTGGTGTCACGCCTCGCCGCAGCAGACGATTCCGCAGGAGCCGCTTGGCCTCCTCGAGTCGTCGGCGCACGGTTCGCGTGGTGTGTCCGGACTCGGCCGCAGCCTGCTCCTGGGTGCGACCTTGTAACAGGCACGACACCAAGGGATCGCGGAGGCGATCCGGCAAGCGAGCCAGTTCTTCATCGAGGATGCGAAACTGGTCGAGCAGATCGGGTGTGGAATCGGTTGATTCCACTGGTGTTTGGCATGCTGCCGTCGATTCGTGTTGTTGCCGACGTTGTGCAGCCCGACGGATCTGCCTTGCCACCCGCCCGGCGACTCCAACCAACCAGCCTCCCACAGACGTTGCCGCTTTCGCTGCGGTTGTGCGTGTGGCCAGCAAAAGAAACGTCGCCTGGAAGGCATCGTCCGCGGCTGCTGTGCCAACCAACCTCCGACAGATCCGGTAAACGATCGGACCGTGCCGCCGAACCAGTTCGCTGAAGGCATCGTTATCGCGAGTGCTGGTGAATCGATCGAGCAACTCTCGATCCGCGGCAACGGGTGGCGAGATATGTCGGGCGAGAAGTAGGAGTTGAGCAGCCATCCGTGGCCCTTCCGTTTGCGTGTTTCCTACAGATGTAATGTCCGCTCAGCGGTCGAGTAGGACAATTATTTTTGCAAAGCGTATCCGTTCTTCCCTGCCGGGTCTACGGATGAATCAGATGAAGGATCATTTCACGCTGCGGCCACGGAGATTCTCGGCCAGCTTCGGGTGCGGACACAGGAACGGGCCAGCCGCGAGGTAGTCCACGTTGCCCAGCAAAAACGCTCGGACGGCATCCTGCACGGACCCGACAATTGGCTCCTCGTGCATGTTGAAACTCGTGTTAATCAGCACCGGAATACCCGTTCGCGATTCATAGGCCTTCAGAATACGGTAGAAACTCGGATTGCTTCCGGGCCGAACCAACTGCGGGCGAGCCGTACCATCGACGTGAACTGCCGCAGGGCTGTGTCCCTTCATTTCATCGGTGCAGTCGAACGTGATGGTCATGAACTCGGCCGTCTTCTCACACCCACTCAGATTCTTGAATAGCCGTGTAGCCGTCTCGGCTAAGCACGCCGGTGCGAACGGCATGAACTCCGTCCGACCGAGTTGCTTGTTCAACCACTGGTTCACCTCGGGTTCCCGAGCGGGATACAGCACCGATCGGTTGCCCAGCGCGCGTGGACCGTATTCCATCCGCCCATTGAACCGACCGACGATCGCATTCCCAGCCAACAGATCCGCGATGCGTTCTTCCACATTGTCGTGCCGCTCGTATTTCAAGTTCTCGGCACCGAGAGCGGTGCGGATTTCGGCTTCCGAGTTATCGAGTCCGAAGTAGACATTCTCGAACCCGCTCTTCGGCATGCGATCGTGACCGAATACCAGCATCGCGGCTCCGGTTCCACAACCGCCATCGCCCATGTTCGGGTAGACAAACACCTCCTCGACTCCGGGTATCTCGCGAATCCGCTGATTGAGTTTGACGTTGGCGTGTACCCCGCCAGACATCACAACTCGGGTCAGTTTGGTCTTGTTCAGCCAGTAGGTAACGGCCCGGCGGGCAACCTCCTCCAGCACGAACTGATACGCCGCGGCGATGTCTCGCTTGGCAAAGTGATCCGCCATCGCCCGTGTGAGGAAGTGATTCAGACCACCACGGATACGAATATCCCCGTCGTCGGTTTGGAATCGATCGAGGAGAACATCCTGGAGCCAGCGTGCGTTGCCGTAAGCAGCCAGCCCGACGATTTTACCCTCGTGTCGGCTCGGTTTGAAACCGAGACCGCTAGTCACCTGCTCGTAGAAAATGCCCAGTGAGTTCGGGAACTGGAAACGATGCAGCGGAGTAATCCCATGCGGACCAACGGAGTAAACTCCGCCACAGCACCCCGAGCCATACCCATCCAGGGTGACGGCCAGTGCCTGCTCGTACCCCGAGGCATAAAAGGCATTCGCAGCGTGGGTGTCGTGGTGGTTGAATCGCTTGAGTGGAATGTGTTCCAGCCCGAACCGCTTGAGTCCCGCCGTGAGTTCCTGCGACCAATGCCTGTGGTCGTCAACGGCGCGTTTCGCCCATTCTTTGAACAACGAGCGGTGGGTTTGCCAGTCTAGCCAGGCATTTGCTGCCAGCCGCTCATAGAGGAATCGTTTGGGCCACGATTTGCGGGGAACAAATTCGCTCTGTTCGGTGTCGAGTCCGGGAATGCGGATCGAGCGATTGATGCGGTAATCCGACTTCACAGCCTGCCGGTAACGTCCTGCGGCAGCCGCCAGGGAGCGTGTGCCGCCAGTCCGGTAGTCCTCGGCCATCGCCGCGAGAATGAGTTTTCCTTCCTCGTCCCAGTCGAGGAAGGCATAGGCAATGGCATCGATACTATTCGCATCCCAGCCGGTGCGGTCGAACCCGAGCTTCAAGGCCCGATCTGGAAACCCGCTCTGGAGCTTGACCCGGGAGAGCCGTTCCTCCCCACACGCAAAGACAACCCGCCCATCCTCAAGAAAGGAGACATTCGAGTCCTTATCCAGTGGGCTGATCCCGATTACTCGCATGCTCGGCCTCCAGTCGGCGGGCGATATCCGCAATAGTCGCGGGGGTAAACGCGGCATCTCCCACAAGCCAGTTCAGTGCATCGTTCAGTCGCGAGAAAAGCCGGTCCACATCGGCGGTGCTCGTTGCGTAGGGGCTTCCACCCGGCAAGAGGGATGAGCTATGAACTGTGAAACACAGATAGGGTACGTGTGCCCGAAGAAGCGACCGGATTAACGCCCGCATCCCTTCCCAGAACGGGTTCTCGAAGTTCAGCCAGCTTTTGCGGAACACGCCGAGTTTTTGCAACACTCCCACGACACGCAGATACCGGAGTGGCGGCTTTTCGGCGGTGGAGAGTACCCGGTTCCAGAATCCAAACGGGCGGCGAGTGAACGCCAGGCTGAGAGGAAGTTCCCAGAGTGGCGGCGATCCGGGCAAGCGACTGGGCTGCGGATCGCGATCGTGGTAATCCGGTGCCCCATCATCCACCCAGCGCGTGTAGGGGAGAACAGAGACATCCGCAATGAAACCCCGTTCGCGGAGCCAGTTCTGGATCAATGGTCCAGTCGAGTATCGCCCACCGCGGAAGCTGATGGGTGCGAGCCCGCAATCGCGGAACGCCGCGTAGACGGCGTTCAGTTTGGCGATGGCCAGCTCGGGCGGGAGGTTATGGAGGAAGCTGTCCCGCGTCGGTACTTTTTCAACTGGCTGGAGTGGCGGGGTATTCCACGGATGGATGTGCATGCCGATTTCGACCCCTGGCCTGCGCGAAATCTGAAGGATTACATCGCGGGCAACCGGGTCGATGAGGACGGCGTGATTGACGAAGTAGGTAACGACAGCTCCGTGCCGTTCGCAAGCGGTCTGGAAATCGGGCAGGCGGTGGATGTTGGCCGTTCGGGTTGGTCCGGTCGGATAGCCCGATGACCAGTCCCATTCCTCCTCGGTATCCACCGTGATAACGAAGGGTGTGGTCATGAGAGGCTGTTGGGTTCCAAGCCGATAACCTGGGGCAGTTGGAGATTACGACGAGAATTGCCGGTGGGCAACTCGTGGGCGCATAACTACCTGCAAAACATCAAAATTCAGCCCAAACCCACAAGATGTGCAAAAGCCTTTCAACTACTTTGGAGCGATTTTTCCCGAAGCTTGGCCCAGTAGTAACGAACGCCAAACCAGCTACCCGCCGCCAAGCAAGCCGAGACGATGGCGTAGCCAAGAACTCGGATGGTTTCAACCGGAGACCGACCATTCTCCGGGTTGACCAAGGCACCGATTGCGATGCCACCAAGCCCGACTGCACCAACAACCCCTAACACCAAGCACACACCCAGGATAAAGAGCGCGAGCAAGAGCATGAACTTCGAGGGGGTCACTTCCCAGCGATGACCGCACGATTTGCACTCTCTCGGATGTGAAAGCGTGAAGGACTTGGCAGGACTCGTAAAACGCGGCAACTTCGTCTGCCTTGACAAGAGACCTCAGCTTTGTGCTTCCGCAGTTCGGGCATGGCCGCTGCGGACCTTCGGGAACAACTTTCCCAACTGTAGTCCCACTCGATCGCCGCCCGATGGGAGGGCGCGATCGCGGGGTTCGCGGTTCCTCGACTGGTTGGTCCTCCTGGCTGTCGGAGACCTCTTCCATATCTCACCCTTGCGATTGAATCGTCACCGGTGGTATCGCTTCGCTCAACCACCGGCTAATTGCTGCGAACCTTCCAGGGTCGGGGTCACTTCTTCTTCGTGCGGTCGCCGGAAATCTCCAGCGTTGGTTTACCACCCGCGGCGATAACCAGATCCCACGTATAGCCGCCGCCATCGGCAAATTTCCAGTTCATCGTTCCTTTGATATCGTCCGATATCGGCGCGGTCCACTTCATCGTCTTGGTCTTCTCATCGAACACCCCGGTCCACTCCGTCTCGGTTCCGAGAGGTTCGTACAACCACATGTGATACCGATCCAGCGCGGCATCGAACGTGTACAGGAACACAAACCCCCGACCATCCACATCAGTTGTCGCAATGCTGCGAACGAAATCCCCACCAAAGGCTTTCTTGGCAACTTCCTTGCCCTTGAGATTGATCGGACGACCGAGCAATTTCAAATCGGTCGCTGTTTCCCACGTACCGACCAGCCCCTCCAACAGCGGCGTTAGCTTGCCCTTGACCGGCGCTTCGCCAATCCCATCGGGTGGGAAGGCGTAGACCATCACCCGTTGCGATGGCTTGACCGCGCTGGTGGCACCAAAGAAGGCAAAAAGCATCTCATCGGTCGTTTGCTCGCCATATGAGACTTCCCGAGGCGGCTTCGTGGGGTTGTTGGGGTTCGCTGCCGAGTTGTCGAAATGGGCCTGGACTTCCACTTTCGTCCCGGCTTTTACATGGATCGGTTCCTTGAACCAATACGTCTCCTGCCAGCGGTAATCCCAGGCAGGGATTTCCACCAGGACCACAGGCTTCGCGCCATCGCCAGGTGGAGTCATGGTCACGGTTACCGACTTACCGAGCAGGTGCATGTGGGGGAGGACGTTATGCAGGACAGCATCCGCGTGGAAGTAAACACCTCCATGCGCCATATAGTCCGACTTCCCAGCGGGAATCTTGTCCCAACCCTTGAGTCCCTGAATGATTACCGTCTGCCACGGGAGATCGATGGGCTCCTTGGCAAAGTAGAGCCCGATCTGCGTGCGGTCATCGGTGGGCTGACCGTTGCGGTGATAGTGAGTCTGGATGAGGAAATCCGACCCCTTCGGGAGTAGCCAGCCAGCACCTTGTGGCAGGAACTGCGGCGTTTGACCGGGTGCCCACCCGCCGATTCCCCCAAACTTGGGTGCCTCGCCGGGCTTGCTTGGCATCGCAACGAAGCCAACTCCCATCGCCACGTTGTAGCCGGGGCCGCTGTCGGCGAGCTGGAGTCCCTTGTCCTTCTCGCGCTGCTTCTTCTCCAATTCCCGGCCCTGCCCGGAGCCATCGAAGAATTGCAGCGTATGGTGAACGACGCGCGGATTGCCCGGTTTCACATCGTATCCCACCACCCACTTGTTCTCGGTCAGACCCGTGGGGATAACAAACACCCGGAATACGTCTTCTCCGCTGCCAGCCAGGTGGAAATCGCGATCCGCCGTCAGGATCAGGTCCGGCTTGCCGTTTCGCCAGCCATCGCCGAAGTCGGGAGCTTTAGGAGCGTCCTTGGGATCGCCCTCGGGCGCGCCCGCATCGGCCCAGGCCGCAAGCGTGGCAATTTGGGCAGCAGGCATTTTCCGCTCGCCCCTCATGGCCACGCCGGCAGCGGGCATCCAGGGCGGCATCTGTCGGTTCTCGGTGTATTCCTTGATGTCGTTGGCCCATCGACGGGCCTGATTGTACGTAGTGAGCGAGAACGGCCCGACCTCGCCCGGTCGGTGACATACCACGCAGTGAGCGTTCAGGATCGGTGCCACGTCCTTGTAAAAGGTGATCGCGCCAACTTTGGATGCAGCGGGCGTCCCGATCTCGATGGCACACCCCACGGCGGTCGTGACGGGGTTCCGTACCGGCTTCCCCGCGAGAACCGCATCGAGGGCATCCTGCAAATCGTGCGAAGTCACCTGCTGATTGCGCTTGAGTCGGCTGGAGTAGCTATCATCGATCCGACCGCGATAGCGCACCATACCATCGGCATCGAGAACGAACACTTCCGGGGTCACACCGGCTTTCAACCCGGCAGCGAATTCCTTCTTGGGATCGAGCAACACCGGGACGGTGAGTTTGAACCCACTACTAGCCTTGGCGACGGTTTCCCGGGGCTCATCCGTTGGACAAACGAAAACAACCGCTACACCTTTTTCGGTGTGCGTTTTGGCAAGCTCGTTCAGTGTGGTCAGGTAAGAGGTGGAAACGGGACAGTCAAAAGAGAGAAAGAGAACCACCGTTGCGGATTTACCGCGCAATGTGTCAAAGCCAATCGATTTTCCATCGAGTCCGGAGAGGGTTGGCGCTGGGGCCTTCGTGCCCACGATGACATCGGGTTTGTCGGCCGTTACAGCGAAATCCACACCAGCGACAACAGCGAGAGTTACAAGTAACGATCGGAACATCCGGTATCCCTCAAGGAACGGGCGCTGTTCTTCCCAGGCAATCATATCCCTGGATCACAAGCCTACTGCAAGATGAAATCCATCCTGCATGTAATTTCAGATCATTCTACCGCACGCAGCCAGGAAGTGTTTCATTTAGGGAAGGATGAGGAATTCGGAGGAAGGGATCGCTCGCATGGGCGGGAGAGTATCGTGGATGAGGGAAATGGGTAAGCGATTTATTGCGACATGGACTGGAATGCTTTAGTCTTAAAGTGATGGAGCGCATGCAAGTGGCATATTGCCGCATCACGGGGTCGTAAAGCTGCATCGCCCGTCAACTAAACTGAGTGAATAATCGGATGGACGATGAACATATTCAAGTTTCATCTCGAGGATTACCTCGCAGATCGTTTTTGGTATCAATCGGCGGTGCAATTCTCGGTCGATTTATGCTACCACCACTTCCTGGAGAAACCACCCCCTCTGAGGCTTCTGGCACTGTTCTGACAAATTCAAGCGATGACAAAGTCGTTGATATGGCTCGCGACCTACTGACGAAGCCCGTCTGGAATAAGCGGACACCAAATGTTCTTTGCTGGCTTGAGAAAAGAAGGCATGATGGGAAGATCTGTGTAATGTGCTGGCATTTAGAGACGGATGAGGAGCGAACTCAGGGTCAACGATTCAGCGATTTCTTTACCTGGAAGAGATGGGAAACAGATAAAGATCTTCAAGCGATCCTCCGTCACCCCGGCCAGTGGCTTGTCCGATTCAATGTCAACTATGATCAGACGTACCGCTTCTTGGTTACAGCAGACCAAGTTCTTATTGTCGCTGATGGGGAGATTCACACGGATGATCCGGCGAAGGGAGTGCTGGTGAACTCCAGCCAAGCACTCCAGATGATCCCCTGGTTGAATAACAGTCTCGGGTCTGGTCCGCATGAGAGCATTTATTACGAACCGGTTCGACCTGAAGATGCTATGGTCAATTTTCGGGAAGCTTGGTTCCGTTCGGGGGAATGAAAATCGGCCACATATTAGCGGCATGGGATTGTAAGGGCTTGGTCGCAAAGCGACCGAGCGTTTAGCAAGCCCTGGAAAGCCCGTCCGCGAAGCGGAGTCGCCCCGGTCATACTTTCCAACACCTTCCTCTGACCGGTCATCGTATCCCATACCTCTGCTGCCACCTCCTCTGCTCTCCTTACCCACTCCACAGCCCTCTCATCCTCCCTGTCATAAACCACTCTCACCTCACACCTCCCTTCCGGATGCGTCACAAGCAAAGGCGAGACTCCGGTTCTATTGCTGATCGGATCTGTCGGCGGAAAGCTACACATTGGTCACAGCCGCTTTATCACTGAGAGGAGAATTCGCCGTTTTGGGCAAAAAGCTCTGATCGAACCAAATCGTCCGCTGGAGTGTCACTGGCGTGTCAATTGAGGGGAACTTGAATTATTACCTCAACAGGAAGTTGCACACGGATAATTGGCGTCTGTTTCCGGGGCTCTTCCAACATCGATGTGTAAGTCCCTTGCCAAGGTACTATCTCGCCACGACGATACCATAACTCTCTGCGTCCCAAACTGTTGTCCAGCGATATGTGGGTTGAGGACATTAAGGAGCGGCGGGAGGAGTACCATAATGGCTACAACGCCTGCCCAGATCGACGTGTGGATACAGAGTCGCTCCGAGCATCAACGCCTGGAATTCAAGGAGGCGAAAACGCAGTACGACAATGCCAAGTTGTTCAAATACTGCGTGGCGTTGGCAAACGAGGGCGGGGGCACACTGTTATTCGGAGTGACGGACAAGTCGCCACGACAGATCGTCGGCTCCCAAGCGGTCAACGATCCCATTGGGATGGCTGAAGTCGTGTTCATGGCAGTCGGCTTCCGGGTGGACATCGAGGAGGTTGCCCACCCAAACGGGCGGGTGGTAGTGTTCCATATTCCATCTCGACCGCGTGGCACGGCTTACCACCTGACTGGCGCGTATCTGATGCGGTCGGGTGAAGAACTCGTACCGATGAGCGAGGATCGCCTGCGGAAAATCTTTGCGGAGGGCCAGCCGGACTGGCTGGAGGAATCCAGTTTTGTTGGGGCGACACCGCAACAGATCATCGATTTGCTTGACACGCAGACTTACTTCACGCTGCTGCAACGTCCATACCCAACGACCCAGAAAGCGGTCCTGGATCAACTCCACTCCGAACGATTAATCGACAAGACTGACTCCACCTACTCGATTCGTCGGCTGGGTGCTATTCTGCTGGCTCGTCGGCTTGTGGATTTCCCCGACGTCTCGCGGAGGGCAGTACGGGTTATTGTCTACGTGGGCGACTCGAAGCTGAAGACGAAACTGGATCAGACTTGGGAGAGCGGCTACGCGGTGGGGTTCCAATCGCTGGTGGCATTTGTGATGAGCCAACTTCCGCAGAACGAGATCGTGGAGGAGGCGATTCGCCACAATGTGAAACTCGTTCCAGAGATTGTGATCCGTGAACTCGCCGCAAATTCGCTCATCCATCAGGATTTTTCCATGACCGGTGCCTCGGTTATGATCGAGATCTACGCGAATCGGGTGGAAATCTCGAACCCAGGCGAGCCAATCGTGCCTGTGGAGCGGTTCATCGATGGCTACCAGTCCCGGAACGAGCGACTGGCCGACCTGATGCGGCGGATGCACATCTGTGAGGAGAAAAGCAGTGGCATCGATCAGGTGATCGACGCGGCAGAGACGTTTCAACTTTCCGCCCCGAATTTTATGGTCGGCCACCGACGAACGAGCGTCATCATTCTCGGGCACCTGCCATTCAAGGATATGGATCGTGAAGCCCGCATCCGGGCATGCTACCAGCACTGCGTTCTGCGGTATGTAATGCGGCAGCCGATGACGAACCAGACCCTCCGACAGCGGTTCCGGCTCCCAGACAACAAGAGTGCCACCGTCTCTCAAATCATCGCTGCCATGCTTGAGGCCGGGCAAATCAAGGCCGATGAGGAGGCAGGGGCTTCCAAGAAATGGGCCCGTTACCTTCCACATTGGGCCTGACGTCATTTAAGCGCGTTCCACTTTTTCGGCACTCCTCCGTCGTAAAACCATTGTGGGTATATGGTTTCTTATTTAAGCGTATTCCCACTGTCGGGTCACGTGAACGGATCAACCATCGAAAATAAGGCGACGTGGTTCAATCCGGTTCATTTTGAGGTAACAAGACGTATTGGGGGCCGGGACACCGTTCGTCAATCGCTCCGCTTTCCGAGCTTTAGAATGCCGCTCAAGGCTGTTTCTAACTGCCCGACATGAGTAAACGGGTTATGGAGTGGACCCCCAGACTTCACTTTTGAGGCCAGAGAATTATGCCACAAACACTCCTCTGTGGGAATTACCGGACCCGACACAACGAGAGTTGGCAACCGCGGGTGGAATCGTCGATAATAACTTTCTCCGAGAAGTCCACCATCACCCAACCACGCGCAAAAACGCATGGACCACGTTATCGGCATAGACCTGGGCACCACCAACTCAGCCGCAGCGTTTCTCGGTCCCGATGGGCCGCAAATCATTCCGAACGCCGTCGCTGGTCGGCTCACGCCCTCCGTGGTTGGAGTGGATGAGACCGGGGCTGTTCTGGTGGGGATCGCCGCGAGGGAGTTGCAAGTTTTGCGGCCGGAGCGGTGTACGAGCCTGTTCAAGCGATTCATGGGAACCGATCGCTCGGTCACGCTGGGGGATCAGTCATTCAGCCCCGAAGAACTCTCGGGACTGGTATAGCGCTCCCTGAAGGCCGATGCCGATGCGTTCTTTGGCAAACCGATCTCGCGGGCCGTCATCACCGTGCCCGCGTATTTCAACGACCGCCAGCGGAAGGCAACCATCGCGGCCGGGAAGATTGCGGGTCTCACTGTCGAGAGAATCCTCAACGAGCCGACCGCCGCCGCCATTGCATATGGATTCCACGATACCGGCGAAGATAAGAAACTGATCGTGTTCGATCTCGGTGGCGGGACGTTTGATGTGTCGGTGGTCGAGTTGTTCGAGGGCACCCTGGAGGTCAAGGCATCCTCGGGCGAAAGCGCCCTCGGCGGCGAAGACTTCACTCGGGCGATGGCTGCGAGAATCCTGGAGACCCGGGGGGCTCGGCTTCGAGCGAACCGAGGCCCGCGCACCCAAGAAAGTCTCCCGTCTCATCCAGCTGTGCGAGCGGGCCAAGTGCCTGCTCAGCCGCGATACATCCGCCACTGTCCGCGTTCCGAACGATGATGGTGAGTTTGGCGGAGGCGATGTCGATGCCACTATCACCCGCGAGCAACTCGAGAAGTGGGTTGCGCCAATCCTCGCCCGGATCGAGCTTCCCATTCGTCGGGTGATGGGCGATGCCAAGCTGACTCGGGATCAGCTCGATGAAGTCATTCTGGTTGGTGGGGCAACCCGGATGCCTCTGGTGATCCAGCGGGTTACGGAACTGTTCGGCAAGGAACCGCGGCAAAGGCTGAACCCGGATGAAGTGGTTGCCCTCGGAGCCGCTGTGCAGGCGGGCCTTGTCGGGAAGGCCGCGGCCGTGGAAGATCTCGTCGTTACCGATGTGGCCCCGTTCACACTCGGCGTTGCAATCAGTAAGCAATTCGGAAGCGATTTGCGCGATGGGTACTTCGACCCGGTAATCGAACGGAATACCACCATTCCTGTTAGCCGGATGAAGCGGTATACCACGGCTTCACCCAACCAAACAACGATCGCGATCCGCATCTTTCAGGGCGAATCCAGGCGCGTGGAGGAAAATCTGTCGCTTGGGGAGTTTCAGGTTCGCGGTATCCCACCCGGCCCGGCCGGTCAGCCGGTTGACATTCGGTTTACCTATGACCTGAATGGGGTGCTGGAAGTGGAAGCCACGGTGGTCGCTACGAAAAAGACGTTTACACATGTGGTTGCCCGGCATGCTCACGGTATGACCGAGGAGCAGATCAAGCGAGCCATACGCGAGATGGCGAAGCTGAAGACGCATCCGCGGGATGAGGAGGTGAACCGCTTCCTGCTCCTGCGAGCCGAACGCGTGTATAAGGAACTCCCGGCCGAGCTGCGTCAGGCGCTCAGTATGATTCTGGATGGGTTCGAGTTTGCCCTTGAAGGACGCGATGTGACCGCGATTACCCGACATCGCGAAGAACTGGAACAGTTCCTGACGCTTTACGACCCGTCTCTCGATGAGCCGAGCGGGGGTAATGAATGAGTGTGGATGCCCGTTCCCGCGCTGCCGAAGTGCTAAGCGTTCCGGTCGATACAACCGCAGGAGCCGCGACACGCGCGTTCCTGGCCGGACTGCCGACAACGGATTTCGTTCCATCGGGCGAGTCTGTCGCTGCCCTCAACACACTCGTTGGGCTTGCCGTCCCAACCGATGGGGATAACGCCAGTTTGACCCTGCGTGAAGAGGTCGAGGAGTTTGCCCGGCGTTACTGGTCGCTCGCGCCCGAGGACCGGTTGGCCGCGTGGCTCGCCTTGAACGCACGCTCCCCCGACGACTCAACTGCGACCCGGCTTCTCACACTTGAAGCCGGGCTGAAGCTTCCCGGAACCCCCTTCCCGGATTCGGCAGCCGAACGAATCGTCGCGATTGCGCGGGAACTCTATGTATTGCCGCCCCGCGAGCGGGCAATTCGCCGCAATGAGTGGTTGCTGGCAAACGCGGCCATACACAAGGAATCGATTGCGATCGCCGCGGGGATTCGGAAGAATCAATCTGCTTTTGCCGCTCTCGATCCCGTCCTGTTCGCACGACTCAGCAAGCAGTTCGATGCGAGAGTGTTTGCCAATGCCGCGACTGCTTCGCCACTGCCCGAGCGGTCGCACAGCCCATCGGAACCGATTGTTTATCATTCACCAACACCCAGACTCGCAACGCCCACTCCCAAACACTCGGAAAGCCCTGAAGGGAAGGCGATTGTCTGGATAGTCGGTGCCTTGTTGGTCATGGTGTTCCATGTGGCGTACTCGAAGACGGGCTCCAATTCCACAACGACTCCAAAGCCCTTCTCGGAACCAAGCTATTCTCCCGACAATCGCTCCATACTGGATTCGTCCAGCACATCGTTCGTACCGAGCTCTGGTTCCAAACACTATTTCACAGCAGCGCAGGTGAAGGAGTGCCAGGAATACGAGAAGAGGGCGATAATAGACCCGGTTCCGTTGCACTACCCGGCGTGGGTGTTGGCCGGCAAGCCGAAGGCGTATGAGAACACATACGAGAAACAGCCGAAAGGGAGCGGTTTGAGTCAACCGCAACAGAGTGGCGGCTTTTCTCCCGGACGTCCCAACTCATTGCCATAGGTTGAGCAGACTGAGAAAGGGCCACGAGGCGAGAGGCA
>Ga0206850_10014_pt1 | contig 68840 bp, 72 predicted proteins | sample Alteio_BWOrgCont_16_FD_152885 | JGI IMG/M metagenome (GOLD analysis project Ga0206850, IMG submission 152885) | Enriched cells from forest soil in Barre Woods Harvard Forest LTER site, Petersham, Massachusetts, United States -... | ecosystem: Environmental > Terrestrial > Soil > Temperate forest >...
GCAAGAAGGCACGCCGAAAGCGAGAGCCCTTTGGCTAGCTCATTCCTGCCGATCGTTCCTGGTCGCTCCAGAGAAGCGGAATTTCTATGCGTTCCGTGAGCGCTTTAGCGGTGAGCTCGAGAGGCTGATGCCCCATGACGATAGCTTCGACGATTCTGGGAGAGAGGAACGCGAGGCGGGTCAGTCGCCGCACGTAATTTGGGAGAACTCCTTCACGCTTCGCAATTGCAGCAATCGATTCGACTCGACCGGTCAGCAGATCGTCAGCCCATCGACGTCCCCGCGCGACCGCTCTGATTAGAGTGAGGTCTGCAAGCGGTGCCGGAGTGCTATTGCCCTGGATAACCAGTCGCATCTCGAAACCGCGCCGCCTGATCTGCATGGGGAAAACTCGCGCGATCCGGAGTGATTTCTCGTTCGCACCCGGCTGTTCTTCCGTGATGGAGATCAGCAGCTCAACGGAAACGCGAATGCCAGCATCAATGAGCTCCACGCGATCGATCAGGGTGGATAGGGCCGGACCGGCTTCAACGTCTGACTGCAGGCGTTTCATCCAGGCCGCTGCCATTGAGAAGATCGATGGAAGCTTAGTCTCGGACAGGCCGGTGTTCTGAGCTGATTCCGCGATAGCGGCCTGGTCACTCAGTATCGTGTAGGCCGCGGACGCAACGGTGCGTTCGATCTCAGGGCCCGGCAAGCGCCAACCGGTTCGCGCTGAATCCTGAGTTCCAGTGGTCAAGTTCCGCGAGACGTAATAGCGATACCTGCGCTCGCCCTTGACCGCATGGCTCGGCGTCAGGCTCTGGCCGCTCTCGTCGAACAGCTTCCCCGTTAAGGGACTTGCGGCCGATTTCCTCGCTCGCGGCGCACGTGGCGCCGTGTGACTTCGCAGCAGCAGTTGGGTACTGTCCCACAACTCTCGATCGATAATCGGTTCGTGCAGCCCCGGATGATGGACTCCCTTGTGACGAATCTCACCTATGTAGATCGGATTGGACAGGAGTTCATAGAGCGCACCCCGGTGGAACAGGTTCCCACCCGATCGTTTGCCGTTCCTGGCAATCCGCACCTTGGAACGGATGCCACGTTGATTCGCAAAGCCAAAGAGGCGATGTTCCGCAGTCGCTTCATTGGCGCGGAAGAGGCTTGCCAGCTAGGCTTCGTCAATCACGTCGTCCCGCGAGAACGTCTCGAGGAGGAAACTATGGCGCTCGCGAGGGAGATCGCGGAGAACGACCCATTAACGCTTAGAATGTTGAAGTGGGCCGCGAATTCAGCGCAGGACGCCATGAGCTTTACTAATTCGATCCGCAACGCTCATTCGCACTACATGGTGCAGGGTCTCGGCAGCTTCACCAAGGACAAGCTTGAGGGTAGAGGTTTTCCAAAAGTGATGCCGGGCGTAACGCGTGCGATGAAAGATCGCGGGAAGTAGTGCGCGCCGGATCGCGGTCTCTATGACATTTAAATTGTCTTTGCTTTTTATTAGTGATTGACCGAGACTACTCTTGAAAGGGGCGCGGGGATTTGCCAGGAAACTGTCTCCCAAACGCGATCCCGAAACCGTAAACCCGGCCTGACACGAGGCACGGAGATGGGTGAGATTCTCGCGCTCGGAATAACTCACTACCCGCCACTTGCCGGCAAGGACGAAGTGATGTGCTGGATTCTCAAGCGCATGCTCCAGAATCCGCGTCTGGTTGAAAAATATCGACACATCGAGGGATGGCCCGCGGGCATGCGTGCCGAATGGGGCGATGACGAGGGTGTTGCCGCAGCGCGCCAGCATCGCGAACGGCTGGTCCGATCACTACGCAGAATACGGGCTCAGATAGATGAATTTCGTCCGGACTTCATCGTTGTGTGGGGCGACGATCAGTATGAGAATTTCCGTGAGGATATAATCCCGCCGTATTGCATCTACGCACACGAATCCTTTGAGTTCGGGATACCGCCGAATAACGTCTGGAATGAACCAGCCGACAAGAAATTTAACGCAACTGGTAACGTCGCAGCGGCTAAGCATATTGCTAGTGGCCTGATCGAGGCCGGTTACGATACCGCCTATTCCTACAAGCCACTGCATCATCCGCTAGGCCACGCCTTTGCGAACGCAGTGCTATACCTCGATTACGATCGCAAGGGGTTTCCTCATCCAATCATCCCGTTCGCGATCAACTGTTATGGTCGGCGTGTGATCGCGCAGCGCGGAGGCCTCCCGGTATTCGAAAACCCGCCATCCGAAGCGCAGCTTGATCCTCCGGCGCCAACACCGCAACGTTTGTTCGATCTCGGCGCCGCAACTGCGCGGGTGCTCAGCCGGAGTCCGTGGCGCGTTGCTCTGATGGCATCGTCGGGCTGGTCGCACGCGTTCCTCACCGCGAAGAATAGTTATCTCTATCCCGATACTCCTGCCGACCAAGTGCTGTTCGAGGCCTTGAGATCGGGTAACTACGACGCGTGGCGGAGCTACCCGGCGGCTGCAGTGGAAGAGAGCGGCCAGCAGGAAATTCTCAACTGGATGTGCCTGGCGGGCGCTCTCGCGGAACTCGATCGGAAGCCGATGGAGGCCGAGTTAATCGATACCTGGATTTTCAATTCTTCCAAGTGCTTCTTGACGGCGCCTCCGCCGCGTTGAGCGCCCTGCTGATCGGGGCTAAACCTCTCGGGGACGAAGCACAGAGATGAAACTCAAGGACAAAGTTGCATTGGTCACGGGCACCAGCCCGAACATTGGCGGCGGCATCGCCGAAGCCCTTGCAGCCGAGGGCGCAGCGCTCGTATGCATCGATTCGCGGCCGGAAAACGCCGCCGACTGCGCTCGTTACATCCAGAGTACCAACGCCCGCGCAATCGGGGTGACCTGCGACGTCACGGATGAAAGCCAAGTGGCAAACGCGATAACCGCCTCGCGCGAGGCGTTCGGCGGAATCGACATCCTCGTCAACGGCGCCGCGTTCTTCAATAAAAAGGGCGTCATCGAAATGACCCTGGACGAGTGGGAACGCCAGCTCGCGGTAATACTCACCGGAACTTTTCTATTTACCAAACATGCCGGGAAATCGATGATCGAACAGCAGCGTAAAGGCGCCATCATCAACATCATCTCGACCGCGGGGCATCAGGGCGAGCCGGAGAATATCGCGTACTGCACGGGTAAGAGCGGCCTCTTGAACTTCACGCGATCCGCCGCGATGGAACTGGTCCGGCATGGCATCCGCGTCAATAGCCTCACTCCGACTGCGACCGACCCTGCGGAATCGAACGCGCGCGCGGCCAGATGGGGTCGCACGATGCGCACCGACACGGCACAACTCGCGCGCGTGTTCGAGCCATTTCGAATGCGCGTGCCGATGCTGAAGCTGCCGAATCCAAGCGACTATGGCCGGGCGGCGGTGTTTCTCGCATCGGATGATGCCGCGATGATTACGGGGACAGACCTTCGCGTCGATGCCGGTGCGATCGCGCAATATTGGGCGTGGGATCCGGCAAACAAACAGCATTGAGTAATGGTCGCAGGCGGACGACGTATCATGGAAAAATCAAACGAACCTTTCATCATCGATGACGAGGCGGCGGGTCTTTTCCGGGTAAATCGGCGAGTTTTCACGGATCCTGAATGTCTCGAGCAGGAGCGGCGTCGCGTCTTCGACAAGTGCTGGATATACGCCGGTCATGAATCGGAGGTGCCGCACGCGGGCGATTTTCGTTCGCGCAGTGTTGCGGGCCGTCCAATGATTCTGATTCGTGGCGACGACGGCGTAGTGCGAGTACTGCTCAATACCTGCACCCATCGCGGCGCGATGGTATGCAAGCAAAAATCCGGCAACGCCAGAACCTTTCAATGCGCCTATCACGCCTGGACCTACAACACGCGCGGTCAACTCGTCGGCGTGCCCGGTGAGGATTCGTACAGCGACGCGTTCAAGCGCGAAGAGATGGGGCTGGGAATGCCTGCTCTAGTAGAAGCTTATCGCGGATTCTTCTTCGTCTGCTTCGATCCTACCGCTCAAAGCCTCTACGACTACCTGGCTGGCGCTCGCGAATATATCGATCTGGTCGCTGATCAAAGCCAAGTCGGAATGAAGATCGTCGCAGGCCAGCAATCGTACAGTGCGCGCGCAAACTGGAAATTGCTGGTCGAGAACAGCTACGACGGATACCACGGATTGCCCACGCATCAACGCTACTTCACGTTTCTCGCGGACACCGGCGTTCAGCTGAGAGGGAGCAATATCTCATCGCAAAGCCAGCGTGTGGTCGATCTGGGTAATGGCCACGCCGTCCTGGAATATGACAGTCCTTGGGGCCGGCCGATCGCGCAATGGGCAGCAAACTTTGGCGAGCTTCGAAAGGCGCATTTCGAGGAACTGCGGCGAAGCTTTGACGATCGCTTCGGTCCGGAGCACGCGCAGCGCATCTGCGAAACCAGTCGCAACCTGGGCATTTTTCCGAATCTCGTGATCAACGACATCATGGCGGTCACGGTTCGTACTTTTTTTCCGGTCTCGCCGGATTACATGGACGTTAATGCATGGGCGCTGGCGCCCTTGGATGAAAGTGCCGAGGATTCCGCGTTGCGGCTCGACAACTTTCTCACGTTCCTGGGGCCCGGTGGATTTGCCACGCCCGACGACGTCGAAATGCTCGAATCCTGCCAACGGGGCTTTGCCAACCGTGAAATAGCGTGGTCAGATATTTCGCGCGGCATGAAGCGAGAGCATCCTTCGATGACTGACGAATTGCAGATGCGGGCGTTCTGGCGACGATGGAATCAGTTAATGACTGAGCCTCAAATCCGTCGTGCGAGAAAGGCGGCGTGAAGGCCGTGGAACTGCCGACCCGTCAGGAGGTCGAGGATCTTTTCTATCGCGAAGCCGCCCTCCTCGATGAATGGCGCCTTGAGGAATGGTTGGATCTGCTGACCGAAGACGCGATCTACCAGATTCCTCCGACCGACGTTCCTGAGGGCGACGCTCGCAACACCCTGTTCATAATCGCCGATGATGCGCTGCGCATCCGCTCGCGCGTGAAGCAGTTGCTCGGCAAGGCGGCATGGGCCGAAAATCCTCATTCGCGGACCCGCCGGATGATCGCCAACGTTCGCGTGCTCGGAGCCGAAGGCGAGAACATTCTCGTTACCGCTAACTTTGCGGTACATCGGATGCGCTACGAGTCGGTGGATACCTACATAGGCCATTACGATTACAAACTCCTGCGCAAAGGCAACGAACTGCGGATTCGTGAACGAATGGCAATCCTCGACAATGAGGCCCTCCGCCCTCACGGAAAAATCAGTTTCATTCTTTAAGACCCGAGAATCGGCGATCTCATCTGAATGCCATGACTGTCATCGACATGCACAACCACTTCACCGCGCCCGCGGTGATCGATTTCCTCGCGCGGGAAGGACGACATTATGCGACTCGGATCGTGGAACGCGATGGGCGCAGATTTTTCTTGATTCAGGAAAAGGCGCTCCGTCCCATCGATGGGCCGATGTCCGATGCCGCAGCGCGCATCAAGGACATGGATCGCGAGGGGATCACTCTGCAGGCTATCTCCTGCGTTCCTTTCTTGATGTACCCCGACGTTGCCGACGACCTCGGGCTGGCAATTGCGCAGGTGAACAACGACGCTATGGCAGCATTGGGGACCAGCAACCCGGCTCATTTCGTCCCACTTGCCTCCGTCCCGATGCAAACCCCTGCGGTGGCGGCCAGCGAGTTGGAACGCGCTGCCAAGTTGGGACTCCGGGGCGTCGAAATTCCACCGAAAGTTATCGAACGTCAACTCGATGAATCGGATTTCGGGATATTCTGGGAAGCTGCCGAAGCCCTCGGCATGGCAGTCTGCATTCATCCATTCGAAGCTGCGCCGACCGGCGCCCTGGCACGTTACTTTCTCGGCAACCTGGCGGGCAATCTGTACGACACCGGCTTGGCCGCGGCGTTACTGATTTATGGTGGTGTACTCGAGCGCCACCCAAACCTGCGTATCGTTCTCTACCATGCGGGCGGCGCTCTGCCGTCACTGGTCGGGCGGCTCGATATGGGTTACAGGCTGGTGCCGGAATGCCGCGACGCTATTCCGCGGCCACCCTCAACTTATGTCTCTCAATTCCATTTCGACATCATCGCGCATAATCGCGAGATGTTGAACTACCTGGTGAAAACGTACGGGGCGGGCCGGTTCGTGATCGGCACCGACTATCCGCTTCCCGCTGGTCTCGCTCATCCAGTTGAAGAAGTGAAGGCACTTGGGCTTACGTGCGAGGACGAAGAGCGGATCCTCGGGCGCAATGCCCGCGAGCTTCTGCGTCTCGACTTATGCTGACGGTTACCCTCGGGAGGTCACCGCAAGCACCGCCTATGCGTTGGTGGATCCAGAGTTAGGAGTCACTGCGCGTGATCCTTCAATTTGTTGCGCTAATGCCGGCAAGCTTCGCAAATCGGTGAAATACCAGGGACCAAGATCGCAAGGCTAGTTTACATCTTTGAGACGCGGGTCATCGCTGGATACGCATCGAAACAATCCAAATTCCTCCATAGTTTCGGGGCTCCCATCTGCGTTCATCACCCTTTCTATATCTTTCTCGCATTGTCTCAGCGTAGCGTAACTGTCGATCTGTTCCCAACTTGCGAGCGGAGCCTTCGGGGCGAGCTCCTCGTAATCGGTCTGCGGCGATGGCGGCATCATCAGATACCAGACAATTAATGCGAGCAAGGCGGCATTGCGGGGATTCACTTTTTATCTCTTCCGTTTTCGCGCCCGCTGTTTCGTTTCCGCCATCGGCCTGAGCATTTTCGCGACGGCGGCATTTTCGACTTGCCTATAGGGTACCGCCGTTACCGCAGACCGACTACGAGCAACGGCCAAACAACTCGGCAGCTTTCCGGTGCGGATACTGATTAGGACGCGAGCTCTTGATGCGGTTGTATCAGCGGGCCTCCTCTGACGCCCCTTGCTGATTGGTCTTTCGCGCCTGCCCGGCAAGGCAAATAACACGTGGCGATCGGTCATTCCGTGTTCTGCGGCTACAAGTGCGCCCTCTACCCGCTATTTGTCCACGAGGTCGAGGACCTCTCGGATAGCGTTATCGACTCGCGCCAATTGCGCTGCGTCCAACCTGGCGACGGGACCATCGGCGAGATGGATGTTGTCGATCGCACAAATCTGGTCGATCGCCAAATCCCAATCGCGGCGTAATTTGTCCATGGCCGGAACCCGCACTCGCAGGGGTTCAGCATCGTCAGCCAATTTCCCAGTAAGCGGAATTACCAGGGTAGTCGGGTGGTCGACCTTGAGGAGGGCCGCAGACTGTACGACTAGAACCAACCTGGGTTTACCGCGCGCCTCGTCTTCCAGCTTCGCGAACCAGATCTCGCCGCGGTTAGCCATTATTTTGTTTTTGCAGGTTCCTCATCCCGTTGTTGATCTCGGTGCTGTCCTTGCGCACTCTGCGCGATACCTCTTCCAGGCGCGAACTACGTAACACCGCAAGCGTGTCACGATTGATCCGTTCGATCGCGGCCCGGATATATCTGGCTCGTGACATGCCGAGAGCTGTGGAGCAACGGTCTGCGGTCGCAAGTAAGTCAGAGGGGAGCTTCAGTGAGATAGCCTGGCCAGCATATTCCGGATGGCTATCCTTTTTTAGTATCATCCCAGACCCTCCTGACTGCGAATCGGCAATACCTTTTTTCGATATCAACTTTTGAGGTTAAGGAGCGAGATTTCAAGTCTGCATACTAAGTACATATCGGACAGACATAGTAGCTATTTATATCGACGTGGTATGTCGGTCAACTCGCTGTGGATAATACTTGACACACAGTTAGCAACACGATTTAGTCGCTAGCGATTCAACGCGATTTCACCAACGGGGCGAAGGACTTGAGCACCGCGTTGAATCTATCGTGTAGTTCCCCGGGATGGAATTACTGCCTGGGATGGCGGACGCGTGGTTGGTTACTGAATAGCTATTCGGGATGATTCGACAAAATATTTTTTGGCGACGGATCGTCAGTACTAATCCCGGCTGAACTGGACTCATCCATCGTGACCGTTACTTGCTCTTGATATCCGTAGATGATCGCGGCTTCAGGAATTTCAAGCATCATGATGCGGCCCCGCATTCTCTCGAGACTGGCTTCAGTCAATCTATATTTGTCCACACTCGAAAGCCGTTCAGCAAAGTAGTCTTTACCCGAACGAAATACTCGCAACCAAGCTCTGCTCACTTACATTCGGCTACCTCGATCGTACATCGGCACGGCAAAAATAGGACGCATGATCTTCTCGCGACCTAACAATTGGAAAAAGCAGAACTAAAACTTGACAGAGACTATGAAGTGAGCGAATGGTTCTTAACGACGAATGATCGGTGCTCAAATTTGAGGACCGATCTCGACGGCTCCGATCGAATAGCCTTGGAGGATCTTTAGATGAAACGTTTGTTGTTCTCTGCGGCCCTGACATTGTCCTTGGCTATGGCTCCAAATATGGGATTAGCACAGAGCTTCCCAAGTCCCTTCGGACCACCGCTCTCGGTGGCGGCGGCACCCGCGGCATCGCCTTTTGGTCCCGGCGGTCGGATCGCTGATTTCTTCCAGGACTTTCGTGCAGTCGAAAGTGCCTATTTGGCGCTTACAAGGGCCATCAGAAGCGGAGATCCGGCAGCTATCGCGGCTGCTAGGGTGGAACTCGCCGATGCCTTTGCAGAGCTTCTGGGCCGCGGCGGAGTCGGCACTCCAGCAGTTTGAACCGGCCGATTGGCTAGATCTGAAGTTTCTCTTCAGGGCACCGACGCGACAAGTGGTCGGTGCCTCGAGAGATACAGGGTTGAACTGCAGCGCCTTCCTGTCATTTGGGGTGCTGAAGTAGTTTTCGAACAAGCGAGCCTTACGAGCTTAAGGTCACTGGATCCACCTGGTTTTGTGGTGCGCTTGGTCGCCTAAATCTCAACGTCCGAATCTTATCAGCCCGCCAGCGTTTCGAGGGACCGATACCGGTGACAGAAGTTAAGTCGGTAGACGTCCAACGGAAAGGACTCGATGCCGCGACTCGGTTTTTCATGAAGTTGAGAGCGTAGAGTCCTGTATTTAACCAAGCTTCCCCTTCTCCGATAGATCGCGAGGAAACAAGCGGCACAGTTCGAAGAAATGCCTTCCTAGCCCGGAGCAATCGAACATGCGTTACCTTGCAACACTGCCAAAAGCATTGGCGATAATGCCGATCTTCTTTATGGCGATTTCCTGCGCTCCAAACGGAACCAGCAGCGATCCCCCAGCGGTTTCGCACGGCGCTGCTGCGACCTCCGAATCTGGTAATTCATCGAGTGCCGCCGGCGATGACACTATCGAGCAAATTCGCAACCAACGGAGCCAGGACTCGTTCTCTCCCGATTTTGCAATTGGTCCCGGGGACGTGATCAGTATTTCAGTACCTGATGTGCCGGAGATCAATTCGCGGGTCGAGCGAGTCTCAGCACAAAACAATATCGATCTACCTGTGGCCGGTGAGATTAAGGTCGGGGGTTTGACTGAGGACCAGGCGCGCGAGGCCATCCGCACCGCACTGGCGAAGCTGGTGAAGGACCCGGACGTCAATCTTTTTGTCAAGGAGTACAAGAGCCGTCAGGTAGCGGTTGTCGGAATGGTTAATCGGCCAGGACTGTACAGTCTTAATAGTCGGTCCGACACTATCCTGGACCTTATTGGTCGAGCCGGCGGAATGAACGAAAGAGCCAGCAATGTGGTCATGCTTGTTCCGGCACCGCCTTCAAGTAATGGCCGGATTCCCTCGAGCGTTCTGGCGGATCTCCATGATCAGCGCCGAAACGCTTCTCACGGTTCCGCGACAAACGCTCAACTCGGCGTACAAACTGCAGTGTCAGCGCAAGGTCCAGAAGCAGCAACTGCACCGGATCCGAAGGGAATCCAGCAAGCTTCCTATTCCCCGGTACCCAAAGGCGCCGAATCTGTATCCATAGACGTGACCAGCCTCACTCGCGGGAGCCCTGATGACATACCGGTAAGGCCGGGTGACGTCATCATCGTACCTGCCAGCGGCAGCGTACTCGTTCAAGGCTGGGTACGAACCCCAGGTGCTTATCCTATAACTCCGGGTTTGACCGAATACGGAGCGATTACCGCCGCAGGTGGCGCTATGTTCAGTTCAACTGCTCGACTTTTGCGTGCAAATCATTCCGGCGAACGCACGGAATACGCATTTGATCTCGCCAAAATCGAACATGGTGAAGAACAGGACATTCAGGTGGAATCGGGAGACGTCGTGGTGGTGAACAAATCCGCGACCGGAGCGGTTCCATATGGTGTCTATTTTTTGTTTGAGCACTTCGGAACTGGGATCACCATGGGCGGGGCCGCTTTTTGAGCCGTCTGTCTAATGGGACTCCTCGCAGACTTCTGCCCCGACTCTATTTAGTGGCGAATCAAAAGAGACACACGAGCAAAGCCCGGCACTCGTCTGCGCATGGCCTTAGAGGTCGCCGATGAACGAAGTCTCCCCATATTTTATCCAAAGGAACCAAGAGGCCGCTCAAGTGCAGAACGGTCACTTCAACGGCTTGAACAGCGATCCAAATCTTAAGGAATACTGGACCCTAGTTCGCAAGCATAGATGGATGCTTGCAAGTACGAGCGTCGCGGCTGCTGTTTTAGCGCTTATCTGGTTCATAACCCGTACGCCGATATATCGAGCCAGCGCGATAATCATGATACAGCCGCAGGCACCCCAGGTACTGGATATGCGAGCGTTGCTTGCAGAACAGACGCAGGATCCCGAACACGACTACTACAAGACGCAATATGATATTCTCACAACGCGCAGCTTGGCAGCTCGAGTGGTTCGCGACCTGGACCTAGAGCACAGCTCGCTCTTTAGTGACAGTTCCGCTTCCGGTTTTCTTGGAACGCTGAGAACTCTCATTCACTCGCGAGCAAAAGAAGAACCTCAAGCGACAGAAGCCTACGGAGTGAAACCGAAAACCGTAGATAATTATCTCAAACGGCTCACAATTGAACCGCGTAAAGGAACGCGCCTCGTGGCAATTACCTTTTCGACGCCTGATCCAATTCTATCTGCACGGATCGCGAACGCACACGTCGATGCATATATACAACAAGAAATGGAAGTTCATGCTCAGGCTGGCCACGATGCCGAAGATTTTCTGCAGCAAAAACTGACCGAAATTAAAGACAAGGTCGAAAAGTCGGAGGCGGCCTTGAATGACTATCGACGTAAACGAGGAATAGTCACAGAGTTAAACCGTGATCCCTCGATACCAGAACAGGGACAACCGCTGCTACAACGATTAAATGAACTCAATTCAGAACTGAGCAAGGCCTCCGGGAACAAGATCAAGCTGGAAACTCTCCACCAGTTAATCGAACGAGGTCGCTATGAATCGTTGCCCGATGTGTTAAATAATCCGGTAATACAGGAATTGAAAGAGGAGAGCGCTAAGCTATCCACTGAGTATGCTAGCTTGAGCAACCGATTCAATCCAGGATATCACCCGCTCGACGATCTAAAAGCTCGGCTAGATGACGCGCAGCGCAAATCGCATATCGAGATGCAAGGCGTGGCCGAAGGCGTAGAAACTGAATACCAGGCCGCGGTAGCTTACGAAACTAAGCTTACGACTGAGATCGATCAAATTCGGGCTCAAGCTATGGCGCTGGACGATGCCTCACTTCAGTACGCCATACTCGAAAGGGAAGTCAGCGCCAATCAAGATCTTTATAAGCAAGTTCTGGAGCGTATGAACGAACTGCGGGTATCATCGGACGTACCCACAACCAATATTTCCCTGGTTGATCCTGCTCATCCGCCTCTTTATCCAGTAGGTGCAACGCTTTTGACATTACTTGTCTTTTCGCTTGGCTTCGGTCTGTTTGCCGGCCTTGGAGTGGTGATGTTCCTTGAATCGCTAGACGACGGATTCAAGAACGGCGACCAGGTCCGTCACTATCTTGGCCTTCCGAGCTTGGGTGTCATTCCCGATCTACAGAAACTTAATGGGCAGAGCGCGTATGGATATTTGCCTGGTCGTCGAGCGATAAATGGAAATGGCCAAGGGAAAAGACTGAATGGAGTACGGTCGAGCGCACTGGGTGAATTGGTCGTTGTGCACGACCGGCTCACAGCAGCCGGAGAATTCTACAGAATTATCCGAAACGGGATCATGTACTCAAAACCAGGCGGAGCGCCAAGAAGCATTATTATCACGAGTGCACATCCTGGGGAAGGAAAAACAGTAACAGCCATAAACGTCACTTCAACATTTGCCCAGTTGAGTGGTAGGGCTCTTTTGGTAGATACAGACCTTCGCAGACCACGCTGTCACGAATTGTTGAACCTAAAGCTGCACCACGGTCTAACGGAGGTTTTGGTCGGGAAACGTAATTTAGATGAAGTCATCCAGGTGACCGAGATACCCGGCCTATCGCTGCTCAGTGCTGGCGCGTTGCCCCCGAACCCAAGCGAGCTACTGGCTTCGGCAGAGATGACGCGGTTGATTGAACACTTGCTCAGTGATTTTGATTACGTTTGTTTTGACGCAGCACCGGTCATGCCGATCAGCGATCCAGTTGGCTTAGGTCGGATGGTGGAAGGTGTCATCATGGTCGCGGGCAGAAATACTCCGCGGCGGATTGTTTGGGAAGCCTGTCATCGAGTTACTATCGCAGGGGGGAAGATCTTGGGCATCGTTCTGAATCGCGCAGACGCATACGCCTTTCCCTATGGCCAATATGGTCAATACTATGGTTCATACGATCCTACACGCGAAGCTTCGGCTCACCCGCTCGATGAAAGTACACGATCCACTTTAGGATAACACGACTGAATTCCATTCGACGATGATTTGGTTCGTCGCCTCACTCATACCGTTGACCTCCCTTATGATGGGCGCGGTTCACCCATGGGCTTTCAAAACAATGGAGGAGGTTGTTCTTGCTCTGGTTGCGGTATGGATCGTCTCTTTTGCTATTGGGAAGACTCCCTTACCAAGAATAGACCATAAGCTCCAATTGCCGTTAGGTGGAATTATCCTGCTTCTGTTGACGATCGCCTTTCAGCTCGTGCCTTTACCGGTGCAAATAGAAAAGCGAATTAGCCCTTCGACTTACCGTTTATACAAAGTCAGCCTTCCGGGCTGGCCGGATAAAAAACCATATTCGTGGCTGCTTGAAAGCGGATCTGACGGAGAATCGATTAGAACGCGGCAAGGCTCACGCGAAATACCTAAAGAAAAGCAATTAGGGACGTTCGAGAAATGGGCGGCCGAAAGCCAGCTGAGTCGTAAAGGTCCGATCCTGCTTCCCTTATCGGTCGCTCCTTCATTAACGAAAGGCGCACTACTAAATCTCTTAACCGCCTTTCTGCTTGGTGCGTTAGTTGTCTTGTATCCCTTTCCGAACTCCGACCATGGTGCGAGTGATATCTATCAGGTTCTCGTAAGAATTATATTGGCTACAGCTCTGCTCTTGGGGTTTATCGGCTTGCTTCAGGAGTTCATTTCCAACGGGAAGCCTCTTTGGATCTTCACGCCTTATGATTTTGACGGCCGCAATGTATGGGGAGCGCGAGCGTTTGGCCCATTTGCGAATCCCGACCACTATGCGTGTTTCTTAGCCATGCTGCTGCCTCCCGCTTTGGCGGGAATACTATTCCCGAGAGTGCTCGGGAGAGTACGCGAACGAGCGGCAGTTCCCATCCTATGCGGAGTTGTAGCGATTGTAATTATTGCCGCGCTAGTGGCTACGGGTTCTCGTGGGGGAATGCTGAACGCAGTAGTTGGCGTTGCGGTACTGGGATGGCTTTCGAGTCGACTATCGCCAGAAAGACAGCCTGATTTATTCAGGTTAAAGAAAAGAAAATATCTTATCCTCGGCGCGGGTGCAGCAGGTTTGCTGGCGCTGGCGGTTTATTTGGCTGGAAGCTCAAATCGGACTCTAGCCGAAACTAGATTAAAAGCGCCTTTCGATAACGAGAGCATAGCGGCAAGGTTCATACCCGCTCAGAATACCGAGCGGATGATCTCGGATTTCCCAATTTTCGGCGTTGGCTTGGGTGCGTGGCCAGATCTGTACCGCAAATACACCAGGCCTCCGTGGTCACCAGTGTTCATGAACGCCGTGCATGACGAGTATGTTCAGCTTCTTGCGGAAACCGGTGTCGTGGGATTTCTGCTGAGCGTTACGATTTTCTTTTTTGTCGGTCGCAGCATTCGGGCCAGGATATTTGAAATTCGCGCGGAGCACTTTGCCGTGATCGCGTCGTTCCTTGCGTCACTCGCAGGGCTCGCAGTACATGCCACCCTGGATTTTCCACTGAGAATACCGGCGATCGCTGTCCTTGCAACGATAATGTGCTCCGCCGCACTTCGCGCGACCCTCCAACAGCAAAGCATTTCAATGGGCAATCAAAAGCTCAATAGGAAACAATTACTCGGTGCAGTTGGTGTCCTGGCGGTTGTGATCGCACTAATGTTGGTCGTGGCACTGCAACCCCAGTCCCCCTATCCCTACAACCTTACAGCGCCGCAGAACTCACGACAAATGTTCAATCTACTGTTGGCACATCCGGTCAACTCTCGTGTTCATGTGACACTCGTTGGGTACACGAACATGGACGTATCTCAAGATGTCGCTATTGAGGAACTGCATACTACTGTAATCCTCGAGCCGAACAATCCAGTTACTCGAGATCTATATGTGCAGGCGCTCGCTCGGCGCAATCAAAACGAGGCAGCACTGAGAGAGATGACCGTCTCGGTATTCAACGCTCCGTCGTCGAGCGATCACTTTTACCTCAACTCCAATTGGACTCCCAGGCTCACTTCGGCGGAACGAGGCGCGATCGAGAGAGGGCTTCGGGACGCAGTGACTCGCGACTTTGAGGGTTCGATCACGACCTTAGGAGATTACTATGAAGAGCTGGGGGAGTGGCAAAAGGCGGGCGATCTTTATACTCAAAAAGCTCGAGCCACCTTAGGTCTCGAACAGAAAGCTCAGCTTCTTGGTGATGCGGGATACGCGTTCGCCAAAGTCGGCGATTATCAGCAGGCCGAAAGTGCATTGAATGAAGCCATCGGCTTGTGTCCAAACGATCCGATCGCTTACGAACATTTGGCCTTGGACGTCCAGGTTCCGAACCATGAATTCGACAAAGCTCGTTCTACATTGAACCAAGGAGTAAGGGCTGGTGCCGATTCTGCGAGGCTATATGTGAAGTTGGCTGAGGTGAGCCGAATCGCAAACGATAGGAGCGGCGAGGAGGAAGCGCTGAAACAGGCAGCCGATGCGCAGCCGAACAATTTTCAAATCATCTACTCTGTGGGCGCCGCATACCTCAACGACGGTCACGTTGACGAAGCTGTATTGTGGCTGAGGAAAGCAACGCAAGTGGATCCAGCATCTGGCGACGCGTTATTTACCTTAGCTCAAGCCGAGGAGTCAGCATACCAGTTCTTTGCTGCCCAGAGTGACTATGCAAAGGCGCTGGCGCTGGAACCTGATAACTTAGTCATCAAATCCCGATTTCAACAGTTCAAAGACCGCATCGCCGCCAACAGCAAAACGAACTGAGACCTCTGGCGGCCGCAGCCAGCTTCGGAAGGGAAACATCGCAGTGAAGATCGCAGTTCTGGGCATAAACTATTGGCCCGACGAGACCGGGATCGCGCCATTTACAACCGGAAAGTGTGAGTACCTGGCGAGTTGCGGCCATGTGGTTACGGCCTTTACGGGAATGCCATATTATCCAGCTTGGAAAGTTCCTCACAACTATCGACGGCGTTTTTCCATTCAAGAAAACAAATCAGGAGTCTTAATCGTTCGGTCGTGGTTATACGTGCCGAAGCGCCTAAACTCGGTGAAGCGAATTGTTCACGAAGCCTCATTTGTTACCTCCGCATTTTTACGCTCACTTGGGAGCGGCGGAAAGAACCGACCTGATCTTTTGATCGTGATTACGCCACCATTGGCACTGGGTTTGGCCGCGTTCGTCCTTTCCCGGAAATGGAAAATACCATTTATTCAACATGTCGCTGATTTACAGCCTGATGCGGCGGTAGATTTGGGAATGTTATCGCCGACGGGCTTTACGCGAGTACTCTATGCGATTGAGCGACTATCTTATAAAAAAGCGACGGCTGTGAGCACTCTAACAGCTTCGATGCGCGAGAAAATTATAGAAAAGGGAATCGAACCAGAAAAAGTGATTCTATCCCCAGACTGGGCTCGACCGGAACTGTTCTCGATTCCATGGGAGAAGGAAAATGAGCTTTAGAGAAGAGCTGGGCCTGAGGAACGAGTTTTTAATTGTTCACTCGGGCAACATGGGCGTGAAACAAGGTTTGGAAGTGATTTTGAATGCGGCTCAGTTGTCGCAGGACGATAAGAGCTTGCACTACCTTCTTGTGGGAGATGGGGCCGTTAGAGATCAGCTTCAAGATAGGGCAAAGGAGATGAATCTAAGTAATTTACGGTTCTTGCCTCTTCTGCCGGATGAGCGATTCAGGGAATTGTTGATAACTTCAGACGTGAACTTGATCACTCAGCAAAAGTGTGTTGCTGACATCGTATTTCCTTCGAAAGTTATAACTCTCATGGCCGCAGGTCGGGCGATAGTGGCATCCGTGAGCCCGACGAGCGAAGTCGCCAGAGTGTTGAGTGGAGCGAAGGCTGGTTTGGTAGTGCCAGCAGAGGATCCCGTCGGTCTGATGAAAGCGGTTACTGTTATCCGCGATGACACCTCGCTCCGGAACGAGATTGCACGCAACGCCCGTGAATTTGCTCGGCGTAACTGGGATAGAGATACGATTCTCGCCGGAATGGAAGCCCAGCTTTATGCTCTGATTGCGGGTGGCGGAGTGAAGGGCGCATACGGGAAGCAAGTCTGGCGGCTCACTCGGTCGAGGCTGAGGGAAGTAGCGGCCTCGATTCGTGGCGATCGAAGAAAATCACCATCTTCCGTGGTTGATATCGGTGACCAAAGTCAGAGGAGTGACGAGTATCGCAAAAGTGAGTGGAGATGATCGCGAGTGCTTCGGAAGTGGTAACGGTCAAAACGTTAACGAAGGTCTGTTTACAAATGAGGTGTTTATGTTGAGAGCAGTGGTTACCGGTGCTGGTGGCTTTATCGGAAGCCACTTGGTTACCTACTTGAAAGGGCGAGGCTATTGGGTCCGAGGTGTCGACATCAAAACACCGGAATTCGGCAAGACCAGCGCCGACGAATTCTTAGTGCTCGACCTGAGGCGATGGGAAAACTGTTTGCAGTCGACGGATGGTGTCGATGAAGTGTATGCACTCGCTGCTGACATGGGGGGGATGGGGTTCATTTCTTCGCATCACGCGCAGATCTTACGAAACAATTCGTTGATCAATATCCATACGCTCGACGCGGCGCGCGAGAATGGCGTCTCCCGTTATTTGTATACTTCGTCAGCCTGTGTGTATCCCGAGTATCGCCAGACGGAGACTGATGTTGTTCCGCTCAAGGAAGAAGACGCTTACCCGGCTATGCCGCAGGACGCCTACGGATGGGAAAAACTTGTGACGGAGCGATTATGTACGCACTATAGCGATGACTTTGGACTGGAGACTCGAATCGTTCGTTTCCATAATATTTTTGGCCCTTATGGGACATGGACCGATGGCCGCGAGAAGGCACCAGCCGCCATGTGCCGTAAGGTTGCGGTCGCTAAACTCGCCGGCCATCACGAAATCGAGGTGTGGGGCGACGGTAAACAAACGCGTTCCTTCTGCTACATCGACGATTGTGTTGTGGGTATCTTCAAGCTCATGCAGTCGGACTATCGGCAGCCGCTCAACCTGGGCCAGGATAGGCTGGTAACGATAAACGAGCTTGCTGACATGGCCGCGGCAGCGGCCGGCATACGCATCACAAAACGACACGTTGAGGGACCGCAGGGCGTGCGTGGGCGAAACTCTGATAATACGCGTCTGCGTCAAGTACTCAATTGGGAGCCAGGTGTTAGCCTCGAGGAGGGACTCACTCGCACCTATAAGTGGATCGAAGAGCAGGTGCGGCTTGCCGGGAACGTCGAAACAACAAGATCCGCGGTGTCATAGTGAGTCTATAGGGCCATCGATTGCCCGCTACGATAGACTAAGTGGCGCTCTAATTGCGCAGCTCCTTCCCCAGCTTGTGAGTAGTTGCTTATGCTGGTAGCCCGCCGAACATTTCTCCGCCAGGCGATAGCTACGTGCGATGCCCTGACCCTAGTCCTCGCCCTTGCACTGTCTTACTGGCTACGAGGGCCGGCTGTGAAAGCCAATATCGGGCCGGTGTCCAGTTACTTTTGGATGCTATGGATGATAGTGCCAGTATGGCTAGTGAGCCTCTGGTTCGCCGGGCTATATAGTTCGCGAACATATCGTCGGATCGCGAGAATTGCGGCCGCCGTGATCCGTGCCCAGATTGTCGCCACGCTGTTGCTGCTCAGCTCGATGTACATGACGAAATCGGTAGAGGTGAGCCGAGTCCTAACGCAGTTATTCATCATTATCAGCTTTTGCACGATTCTTGCCCAAAAACTCGTAGTGCATTCGATTCTCGAGCTCCTTCGTCGCCGTTCGGGCTTTCACCGATCGCGCGTTCTACTGGTCGGCAGCGCATATGAATGTACTCGCTACATCGAACTCTTGGACCGTCATGCATCGATGACGGCGAATATCGTGGGCTTGCTGGTACCTACCGACGAGGCCAGCTCGGTACTTCTCACATTTCCGATCATTGGCCGTCCTATCGACCTTCCCAAAATCCTCTCTACAACGATAGTCGATGAGGTCGTAGTGCTGACGCGGATGTGGCCTGCACTAATGAAACGAATCGCAGATGCGTGTGCGATACGCGGCGTCGTGATGCGCTTGATGATGGACTTACCGTTGGCTTCGGTGGGATCGTGGCGTGCCGACGACTACGGCGATGGGGTGTTCTTCATGTCGCTCACTGCAGTACCCCACGATTTAGGGAGCCTAGCGATTAAACGTGCGCTCGACGTAGTTGGCGGAATATTTGGTCTTACGATTTGCATGTTCGCATGGTTGGTCTACGGATGGCGGCTTAAGCGCGAGGCTGGGGGATCGGCATTTTTCCGTCAAATCCGAGTAGGGACGAATGGTCGAAGGTTTGTCCTCTACAAGTTTCGCACTATGTACCAGGATGCAGAACAACGCCTCTCGCAGTTGCGCTCACAAAATCAGATGCAGGGTCCAATTTTCAAGCTCGAGAACGATCCACGGGTCACGGCGACCGGACGGCAACTAAGAAGTCGTCATCTCGATGAATTGCCACAATTTTGGAATGTATTCAAGGGCGAAATGAGTTTGGTTGGGACACGGCCACCGACAGAAGACGAAGTGCGCGAATACGACGTTCATCATCATCGACGGCTGAGCATGAAGCCGGGGCTGACTGGCTTGTGGCAGCTGAACGGTAACAAGGGCGTCAACAATTTCGAAGATGTCGTAAAGCTGGATTGTGAGTACATAGAGCATTGGTCTTTACGCCGAGATCTGCAAATCATGATGGCCACTATTAGAAAGGTTTTTCGCGCCGATGCGTGGTGAGCGGCGACTCCTAAAACGCCGGAGTGAGCCAAATCTATAATTGATGAATTCCGTTGTGTTAGACGGTCTTTTCGAACTGGGTTCGCGTTAGGCTGGGGTTGTGGCGACCAGAGTTTATGATTTAGCCGCGCGAAAGATCGCGCCGAGGTTAGAAACACAATTGCGAATGAGCTCAATGTACAATGCGTTAAGCGTTATAGAAACATCGGACAGCGTGCCTAATCGGGTTGAATCACCGCGAAAAAGTCACAATATGCTCATGATGTTTGTTAGGGAAAATGATGGAAGATTTGCTGTCTTGCGGAAGTGCAGTGACTTTAAGAGTATATTTACGAATACAAAATCTTGGTAGATTCGCGGAGCTGAAACTCTATGTTGTTAATTGAGTCGGCCAGCTATCTGAAGAAAGCCAGCTCAAGTGTTACTTCGTGGGATTCGAAAGAATCGATTATTTGACCATAGAAGCGGAAGAAGCCTCGGGGCTCTCCGGCGAGCCGGAAACGCTGAAAGCAAGTACCTCGAATTCCGTCGCGAGATCAACCTCCGGCCTCACAGTTTTGACCTTGCTCAGCCCGATCACGGGGTTGGCGGTTGAAATTGCGTTAGCTTGGCGCTTCGGGTCTTCCGCCACGATGGACGCCTACCGAATCAGCTCCGTGATCGTCTGGGTTGGCTGGCAGCTTCTCATGGTTCTACCGAACATCATCGTTCCGGTATTCACCGAAATCGCCGCAAGTGGTAAAGAGACGGAGGCTCGCCGTCTCGCATTTTCACTCGGGAACGCATTCGCCGTTCCCGCAATCATGCTAGCTGTTCTGGTATCCTGGTGGCCCGGGCTTGCGTTAAAGTTTCTCGCCCCAGGATTAACAGGTGAGAGCGCTAGAATCACGACCTATTTTGTCCGCTGGACAATTTTTACAGTCGTCCCTTTGTCGTGGTGCGGTGCGGTAACCGGAATTCTATACGCGAAGAAAATATTCTGGCTTCCTACCGCATGCTCATCGATTGGAAATATCACGATGGCCGCCTTGCTTCTGGCCCTACCGGCGACGGGCTCTGTGCTTGTAGTCGGGATCTTGCTATCAACGGCAGCGACAGCGACCTTGTACTTGATCCGAATAATACCACTGGTCCATGTGGGCGGCGTGGGTGAGCTTGTGGCGTTCGACTTTGGGCACTCAGACGTGCGTAAAGCTCTCCGCTTGTCCGCGCCGCTACTCGGAATGATGGCGCTACAGTCGTGGTGGACGATTCTCGTTAATCGCGTACTTTCGCGGCTGCCAAACGGTTCCCTCGCCAGCTTCGTTTACGCATTCAAAATGGGGCAACTTGCCTCGATCGTACCCACCTGTTTTACGTTGGTTATGTTCCCCAGACTAGCCCAGAGTTGGCAGGATGCGAAGGGCGAGGGTCTGATGAAGGTGGGCACAAAAGCGTTACGCATGAGCCTATTTGTGACGGTTCCACTAGTAGTCGTCTGTTTCACTTTTCGCGACCTTCTGATTCATTTGGCTTTTCAACGGGGCGCATTTACTGGAGTCATAACCACCGCAACGAGTGGTTTATTCGGGTTGGTCGTCATCGGTGTGCCTGCGGGCATTATTCTTGACTGTTTATGGAAGATATTTTACGCGAGCCGACGCATGTGGCTTCCTACCTGCGTACAAATCGTGGCGCTCTGCATTCTTACCTTCGCGACATCGGCTTTAGCAACCAGCTTTGGTGCCAGTGGCGTCGCATTGGCCTCGACGTTGCTGCCTTCATCGATCGCGTTAACGCTCTTGGTCGTATTGGCTCGCGTTGAGCCGAGTTTTGAATTGACGAAGCTCACTATCTTTGGAATCGAAGTAGTTGCTACGTCGCTGTTGGCCGTATCGGCGGGTGCAATTGTGAAGCAGGTCATCGAGAAAATGTTAGGACTTGGTGAGTTCGCATTATGTCTGGAGATTCTCGTCGGTATATCGGTTACATTTCTTTGCTATTCCACCGCTAGTATAATTTTGCGACTGCCCGAGGCGCTTCAAATTCAGAGTGTCGTTCGTGCTAATTGCAAAAGTATCCGCGATGGCTTGGCAAAGAGCCCATTGTTTAGGGAATCGTCCCTCTGATGCAGCGCGTTTTGGTTCTGTGTGCCGGGGGAAGCGCAGGTGTTAAGCGCTTCAAACAGTATGGGAGCGGCGAACTTGCGAAATGGCCTCGTTATTCACAGGCCTACCCATACTACGGCGCCCTATTAGCAGCAGGCGTCAAAGTCGACGTGATCTCGGCCGGTGACACTGGTGTGACTGATCGTAAAGGAAGGAATCCTCCGGGGAATTGGAAGGCATACCTGGGGACAATGTCTCAGGTCAGACTACTCTCGCATTATGACGTTGTCGTGGGCTGGGCATTGAATACCGCGTGCCTCGCGGCGGGACCAGCGAGGATGATCGGCCAAAACCGCAAGATTGCACACATCAGTTTTTTTACCTATCACAATCCCGCAACATCGATCCGGGAAAGACTTCGCCAACGAATTTTTAGATCAGCAGTTCGTTGGGCCGGGAAAACCATCCTTATGACACGTCGTCAAGTAAACGAAGCGATAATAGATGCTAACTGTGAGGTGAGGCGCGCAGCTTATCTGCCGGTCGGTGTTGACACTCAGTTCTTTCGTCCTGATGCGCGACCGAATACGAATGGTATAAGTTCCGAACTGCGAACCCTCCAGCCGATGAGTTACGTCGTTGTGGCTGGCGATCAGCTCAGGGTCGAGTCTGAATACTTGGCAATGCTGACGGATCTCGGGGTTGGCCTCGTTCGATTGACCCAGAATCGATACGCTCAACAATTTTGGCACGACGCCGTGCGGCGAGGAGACGCGAACTTTCCTGTTACTTGCATAGCAAACCTGAGTGCAGTGGAGGTTCGTTACGCATATCAGAACGCATTGTGTGCCTTGAACTATATTGACAATACAGAGCAGCCGGCTGGATGGTCCGTATTGACCGAAGCTATGGCATGCGGTTTGCCGGTTGTCGCAACCAAGGGGCTTGCGACCGAGGAACTCCGATCATATTTCGGCACTAAGGACGAGCCTCCGTTCGAAGAGGTAAGTCACTCCAATATAGATGAGACGCGATGTCGAATTAGCGAGCTTAAATCACAAGACACGAAGAGGCAAGAAATGGGCCGCTCCGCCAGAGCTTTCGTCGAAAAACATTTGAATATCGACCGGACCTCCCGAATTGCCATGAATATTCTGATCGAGGCTTCGACCGAGTTCAAAGCACCAACTTATACGAGCGCTAAAAATATTTGAGACCATTAAGAACGGCGTTGTCGCGTCCATTGTGGTCTCTACACTCTAGACATAGACCACCTCCGGACGCCGATGACCAGTTTCGGGTTCCTCAAATCAGCGTCAAACCAATCGTAGCCCACTGATGGACAGCTCGTTTCAAATTCTGAGCGCCACTGCTGCTCTGCTGGCTCTTTATATCGTGATCCTAGCGCGTTGGCAGCGCGGCTTCATTCTACTCTTGGTGTACCTGCCGTTTGCCGGCCTAGTTACACTTAGCCTCAATCTGTGGCAACCATCCTTGATCCTCAAGGACGTGCTCTTCGCAATTCCCCTGTACATTTCATTTTTCAGTCCTCTGAGCATTCCTCGCAGAGGTGCCGAGGGCCTTCCGCCGATCGTCGGTCGCATTATGCTACTGCTCACATTTCTCGTTCTCGTACAAGCCATCGCTGATATTGAGAATAATATATTGATGGGCCTCATCGGTATCAAAGTGTGGTTATTCTATTTGCCTTTATGTTACATCTCTTATGCGTTTGCGGATTCGAATACAGATTTAGTTGGCCTCTTTCAGTTACTGAGCGCTCTATCCTTTCTTCCAGCTCTGGCTGCTCTTATCCAAATTGGAATGGTGGAGCATATGGGCTATCGCGCAGCAATGGACTTGTCGTACGGATCCAACGCGTTTGACACGACCCAAGGATATGCTTTGTTCACGGTAGGTTCAGGTTCGTTCGGTCGAATTCCCTCCATTTTCACTTTCGCAACTCAGTTCTTAGGTTTCGAGTTGGCGATGCTAGTACCCACCTACGTGGTTTCTCAATGGGGTCTCTCTCTACGCTGGCGTCGGGTGGGTTATGTTGCGTTTGGTCTGACGGTTTTGGGTGCGTTCATCTCGGGGGAGCGCGCCGCATTCATTTTCATTCCTCTGATGGTCGGACTCATCGTTTATTTCGATAGAGGAATTCATGGACTGCTGGGCGCGGCTAGCAAGATGGGAATTTTGCTGTGGACTGCGGTTACGGCCGTATTCGGAATAGCTCTGACCGCTATGTACTCGTTCGTAAGCTCTCTGTTTGTGCACTATGCGGGCGCGGTCGCCTATGGCGGATTAGCGGAAGCCATTCAGCTGGCGCCCCTAGGGATGGGAACAGGAACGAATACAGGTGCGGCAAGATATGCACTTAGCGATCCGTCGCAATTAGAGGTAATCGAAACCTACTATGCGAAGGCTGTCTACGAGCTTGGCATACCGGGATTGCTGCTAGTCCTGGCGCTGTTTTGCGTCCCAATAGTATTTGGTTTTAAGGCGCGCTCGGCGATCAAGACACCAGCTCTCAAGTGTTCGGCAAGTGCGCTGTTGGCTTTTTTTCTGATGATCTTCCTCAATTCGTTTAAAGGAGCCCTAGTGGACCTAGATCCGGTAAATATTTACTACTGGATATTTTGTGGATTACTCCTAAAGTTGATTGTGCTAGACAAAGGGGAGGGAAGGTGTGTCGATTCGCTGGGGAGCTTCCCCGGTCGTGATCGTGCCTCAATGGCGTAATGAGTGTCAAACTGTTTTATGTTGTCGTCGCGATCGGGTTGCTATTCGGTATTTTACGGATTCCGGCTAGAGCTCAGACCACACTGACCAATCCTAATATTATTGGCAACGCAAACCTAATCTCCGCGAGCGGAAACAGCGTGACCTTTGCCAATGATAGCAGCGTTCCAAATCGAATATACCAAGGACGCCTTTCTTCACTGAGCGGCTGTGTGGTTCCTTCAGATGAAGTACTGCAGATTGGCTTTAATCGTTTCTTCAGCACTGCTTTAGGTGGATTTGTGCGCGATGATTCGACGAAGGAGACTTCAGTCCTAGATATTGAATCATGTTATAACGGTTCGACCGAAATGGCCATCGACATGGTCCCTGGAGGTTCGAGTAGTTGGCTGAGACCATACGGGTTTTACGCTAGATACGACGGAAGCGCCGTCGGCCTGCAGGTTGGCAATGCCCCATATATTGCGGGTGCGGGGGGCGCTTACTTGCGTGGTGGCACAAATCCGCGACCGTCACTGTTGGATCTCAGAGAGTGCGTAGGCGCTAATTGTACATATAATTCGGGCGATGATTTTTTCCGTATAGTGCGTCAGGACGGTACAACGGCGATGAAGATAGCGATGGCATCCGACAGTCCGGGTGCTTCCGGACGGATAGTAATGTCCGCAGATGGATCGGATATTTCTCCTTCAGGCTCAGGTGGACAGATAACAATTGACGGCTCCCCGTTCTTGCCGAGTATTCTGTTTTGGCAAGTCGGCTCGCCAACCGATACGTTCTCTTCGTTCTACGCAACCGGGGACGCTTTTAGCATATTCAGTCTGCTCCGCAATGGTACGATGCTATGGGGTCCCGGTAGCACCGGCAGCGATACCAATTTGTATCGTAGCGACACTTCGACATTACGGACTGATGGAAGTTTGGTCGTGGGTGGGAATCTTGCCGTTATGGGACAGAAAGCGGCCCTCGTTCAGACCGCAACGCACGGGCAGCGAGAAGTCTACGCTGTCGAGAGTCCGGGAGAATGGTTCGAAGACTTTGGTAGTGCTAAGCTCATTAACGCTGAGGCAATCGTGAAGGTCGATCCGGTTTTTGGCGAGACCGTGAACACAGATCGAGAATATCACGTGTTTGTGACGGCTAGCGGTAGATGTGGCCTTTATGTGGCAGAAAAGCAGCCCAGTTTTTTTAGAGTTCAGCGTCTGAGCGGATCGCGCGGTTGTTCGTTCGACTACCGCATTGTTGCGAAGCGCAGAGGATATGAGAGCATCCGTCTCGCGCGACTTAACAGCGACTCCCCAACGAAGTCAAAATAGAAAACCATTAGGATTGAAAATAGTTTCCGAGCCCGCTTCCTACGTGATCGTACCACGCGGATGGTCGGGTAGCTGGCCCCTATGAAGATCGGATCTAGTAAAATTTCGTCTAAAACAGGAACTACACCCGACGAATACCGCCAACGTATATACGGCAGGTATCTGACAGCACGCAGCGAGGATTTGGCACCATCCGCGGTCCAAGGTCTTAGACCAAGAGCCGCTCAACTCAACAAACTGATTCATTCATATTTTCCAGCAGATCGGAACGCCACCATAGTCGATCTCGGTTGCGGGCACGGAGCCTTGATTCACTTTGCGCGGAAGTCCGGGTATCGGGGCATTACGGGGATCGACTGTTCGCAACAGCAAGTTGATGCAGCCCGGAGGCTCGGAATCGACGGCGTGAACGGTGGTGACCTGGCGGAAGCGCTCTACTCGATGGTGGACTCGTCAATAGACGTGGTAGTCACGTTCGATGTGATCGAGCACTTTCGCAAGAACGAACTGCTCGAATTCGTGGATCAGATAATACGCGTACTTCGTCCCGAGGGCAGATGGATCATACACGTTCCAAACGGGGAATCACCACTCGGCTGCAGGATTCGGTACTCGGATTTTACGCACGAAATGGCATTTACGCGCGAATCATTGTCTCAGATTTTGCTCTCCTCCGGTTTCAATAGTGTCGATTGTTACGAGGATGCCCCGGTTGCTCATGGAGCGGTAAGCGCTGCGCGTTGGCTGTTGTGGAAAGGAATCCGAACAGGTCTACGCTTATGGGTTGCTATCGAAACGGGCGACCTTGGCAGAAACGCTATCTTCACTCAAAACCTCTTCGCAATCGCTAAAAAATGAGAGAATACTATATCCGCCATTGTGATGAAGATCTTGCTTGTTGGTAACTATCCTGCTGACGCGCAGCAGAGCATGTTGCGTTTCTGCGCAACACTAGACGCGGAGCTCCGAAAAGCCGGGCATGAAATACGAGTTATTAGTCCTAATGTGCAAGTGGGAAGCAAGTCGACGCGGAATGGGCTTACCAAATGGTTAGCTTACATTGATAAGTTTGTTCTCTTTCTTCCACGACTTAGAACGGCCGCGAGATGGGCAGACGTAGTGCACATATGTGACCAAGCCTACTCTCTTTATACTAGTAGTCTCGCAGATATTCCAAAACTAGTGACCTGCCACGATCTATTGGCTGTCCGTTGCGCCCTCGGCGAATTCCCGGAACAGAAGATTGGTTGGACAGGACGAAAATACCAGCGCATGATCGTAAGAGGACTCGAAAGAGCCTCTATCGTCGGCTGTGATTCCGCAGCGACCCGCTCTGACCTTCTTCGGCTTAGTAATGTCTCCGACAATCGGGCAGCCCTTGTCCATGTCGGCTATAATTTCCCGTACGCTCCGATCTCAGACGAAGAACGAAGGCAAAGGTTGTGCCGGCTCGGAATTGGCTGCGACGTTCCCTTCATGATCCATGTTGGTGCCGATGTATGGTACAAAAACTTGGATGGTGTTATTCGAATCTTCGCCCAACTATCGACTTTCCCTGAAATGCACGACTTGCATCTTGTCATAGTCGGAAATTGCGGGCGCGACCGGTTGAAGGCGCTGGTATCCGAATGCGGCCTCGAGGACAGGGTGACAAAGTTGTCGAATCTATCGAGCGAAGATTTGTGCGCGCTATATTCAGGAGCTCGCGGACTACTGTATCCGTCACTTTGCGAAGGTTTTGGTTGGCCTATCATTGAGGCACAAGCGTGCGGATGCCCGGTCTTCACTACCGATCGGGCACCGATGACAGAGGTGGGAGGCGATGGGGCCGTCTATTTCGAACCAGGCAATTACGATGAAGCTGCCGACGTTATTAGGCGACACCTGCCGCGCGGCTTGGAGATGCGAACTGCGAGTATCGTCAACGCGAGACGGTTTTCGGCGGTAGCCATGGCGGGAGCTTACGTTAATCTTTATTCCGCGGCTATCGGTATTGAGGCGGGAGCGCCGCTCGGAGGCCTGGTCTCCCACATTTGATCACATTCCAGCTACTTGAAGCTGCAATTGTTAGCATATTTGGTCCATGTTCAATGTCGTAAGGGAATCAAATTCAATAGTCTACTTCCGACCGGAGCAGTCTCGAGCGCTGGCTGCCAGTATAATCTTTCCGGATTACTTTCACAAAATTGCCCGAGCAACCCGATCAATTCAACAGTCCGCAATAGTGAGGTGCTGGGACCCAGAATCAGCACTAAGAAGCCGAGGTCTCTACAACGATGTGCGGCATAGTCGCCATGCTGGATTTGACAGGCGCGGGGATCGACCAGAACGAGCTAATTCGTGTTCGGGATGCCATGGCGACGCGAGGCCCTGATGGCCGAGGGTTTTGGATTTCGCCGGACGCTAAGGTTGGACTCGCTCACCGTCGACTATCGCTAGTCGATTTGAGCGACGCCGGATCGCAGCCTATGGCGAGTGCGGACGCTTCGCTTAGAATAGTATTCAACGGTGAAATCTATAACTATCGTGAACTGCGTCGCGAACTGGAAGAAGAGGGATTCGTGTTTCGCTCAGGTTCCGATACTGAGGTCCTACTCCATCTGTATGCTTGCAAGGGTGATCGGATGTTGGAAGGGTTGCGAGGAATGTACGCGTTCGTGATCTGGGATGTTGTAGAGCGCAAACTATTCGTGGCGCGAGACCCGTTCGGTATCAAGCCGCTCTACTACACCCATGACGGTCGTTCCGTCCACTTCGCCTCTCAAGTTAAGGCTCTGATCGCGGGTAAGACGATTGATACAAGCGCCGATCCCGCAGGCCGGGTTGGGTTCTTGCTTTTTGGCTATGTCCCGGAACCTTTCACGCTCTATAGAAAGATCGAAGCTTTTCCGGCGGGCGCGTCGATGATGATCGATGCGTTTGGGCACAGTACAATTCGATACTTTTGCCGTATTGAAGATGAGATCGCGAGTCTCGAGAATTCAATCCGTAAAAACTGCATGATCGGACAGCGTGAATTGAGCGCCGAAGTGCGTCATGTTCTTGCCGAGAGCGTCAATTTCCATTTGACGGCTGACGTGCCAGTCGGAGTGTTCCTATCCGCCGGCTTCGATTCGGCCGCACTGGCTGGCCTCGCAGCGGAGCGATTACCTGGCAAAGTGCAGAGTGTGACGCTCGGCTTCGATGAGTATCGTGGCACGCACAACGACGAGACCGTATACGCTAAGCTGGTGGCGAACCGCTACTGCACTAATCACAGCACACGCTGGATAAAGCAGCCTGAGTTCGAAGGCGATTGTGCCCGTATAGTGGCGGAAATGGATCAACCTAGCATAGATGGCATCAATACTTATTTCGTCAGCAAAGCGGCGCACGAACTGGGGCTCAAGACTGCGCTGTCTGGCCTCGGCGGCGACGAGCTGTTCGGAACCTACCCGAGTTTCCGCGACGTGCCCCGTATCGTACAGATACTTTCCGGAAATCCGATCGTTAAGGCCGGTCGCGCTGTCCGCCGGCTTGTGGCGCCGATCGTCGGGCGAGTGACCTCACCCAAGTATGCGGGGCTGCTAGAATACGGTAGTACCTATGCGGGAGCTTACCTTTTGCGGCGCGGGTTATTCATGCCATGGGAGATAGATAGCATCCTTCCGCGTGAGGTGGCGCGGGAGGGATGGGATCGCTTGGCGCCACTCGAACGTCTCAACGAAACAATCGCAAAGATATCGTCGGAGCGGCTCAAGATATCGGCACTCGAAATGATCTGGTACATGCGTAATCAGTTGCTGCGGGATTCCGACTGGGCTGGGATGGCGCATTCAGTCGAGATTCGGGTGCCGATGGTCGATCTGCCAGTACTGCGCGCCCTCGTGCCGAGGCTCTGTAACGAGCCACTATCCGGCAAGCGGTTCCTGGCGGATACACCTAAATGCGGATTGCCGAAACAACTGTTGAACCGACCAAAAACAGGATTCGGCGTTCCGATGAAGGAATGGATGGCAGCGGTCTCCGCCAAAGAACACCCGCTCAGCTTGGATCGAGGCTTGCGTGGATGGGCACAGCATTTGGCGGCGGTATTCGACTCGAACATTTAGCCTTTGCGAGTGCGGCCTCGCTTTTGAAAATCCTGCATATCATCCCCAGCGTCGCGGCAACTGATGGCGGACCCGCCAAGGCCGTCGTCGAGATGTGCTGCGACGCGAATCGGCGCGGCGCCGACGCAGAGATTTATACGACGAATCTTGACGGCAGAAGCACGCATCAGCAACCTTGTGGAACATCGTTGAAAATTAGGGGTGCGCGGATTACTTACTTTCCTGTAGCCGCCAGTATTTTCTACAAAATTTCGCCCCAACTCGCAGTGGCGTTGAGAAAAAAGATCCCGGAGTCCGATGTTGTCCATATCCACTCGCTGTACCAGTTTCCTTCAACCGTGGCTGCATATTACTGCCGCAAATTTGAAGTACCATACATCGTTCGGCCGCACGGCACGCTGGACCCGTTCCTGTATCGCCGGCATCGTGTGCGGAAGTGGCTATACGAATTCTTACTCGAGCGACGCAATTTACGCGATGCCGCTGCGGTGCATTTCGTTACACACGAGGAAATGCGGCTGGCGCAACAGTCGCGGTTGCAGTTCAACCCGGTGGTAGTGCCGTTCGGCGTTGACCTAAAGGAGATACCGCAGCATCGCAATCGTGCAGCGATGGAGGCTATATGGCCGATGACAGCCGGTAAGAAAGTCATCCTATTTCTAGGACGCGTTAATTTTAAGAAAGGGCTCGACATCCTGGCGCGAGCATTCGGCCAAATCGGGCGAGCGCGCAACGATACGATTCTGATGATCGCAGGGCCGGACCACGAGGGTTATGGCGCCCGTGTCCGGGGTTGGCTACAGGATGAAGGTGTAGTTGACAAAGCGATCTTTACGGGCATGTTGGTTAGGGAAAGAAAAGAGGCCGTACTGGCGGGCGCATCGACCTTCGCGCTTTCTTCGTATACGGAGAACTTCGGAATTGCGGTGGTTGAGGCTATGGCCGCCGGTATTCCAGTAGTAATTTCTCGGGCGGTAAATATTAGTGAAACGGTCCGGTCGTTCGAAGCTGGCATCGTCGTTGGCGACGATCCAGAGGAACTTGCTTCCGCGTTAAAGCAACTGCTCGACGATCCTACGTTTGCGCAGCGAACGGGTAATTGCGGTCGGCGCTTGGTGCACGAATTGTTCACCTGGGAAGCGGCAGGGCCGAAGCTGATGGATCTGTATGTGCAGGTCGCATCACGACGCAGAGGATCGCAATCGAACGTACCGCACCACGAGCGCTATCCACGACGGCCTAATGCATAAACGCGCAATTGGACTACTTGGGGTTGCCCTACTCATCGCCGTCAAAAATACCGTCGCTATCGCATCGCCGATCGTCTTTCGAGTATCGGAACCTGCGGCGCCTGGCGATGCGCTGCTACTGAATGGCGGCGGCCTCTCTGAAGTCCACACACTTGGAATAAGCAGGCTTACGGATAGTGAACCTGGGAACCCTGATCAGCATACCGCGATTTCAAATTCCGGCGCGATCCGCACGCGAGCGATTCAGCGCTCAGAAGGTTCAGTAAAATTCATTCTGCCAGCCTCCCTCCAGCCAGGAGTGTTTGCCGCTGATATAGGCGGTGGAGCGCCGGTACTAATTGGTCAACCGCGCGTCTATTGGTGTCAGCCAATACAGCTGCTACCTGGTTTGGTACAGAATGAGGCGGCGCCTGGTTCGACGCTCGATATAATCGGTCGCAACTTCATTCCCGAGGACGGAAAACCGGGAGTTGTTATCGCCGTTTTGCAGGATGGTGCGCGACTGATTCGGCTTCGTGTTTCTCGGGTCGATAAATACAGTTTACTCGTGGATCTTCCGGCGAATACTCCAATCGGTAGGTACCAGCTCCGAGTACATAATGGCTACGGGGGACCGCCAGCATGGAGCGGTCCGCTTGCGATATCAATTAAGAATCCAATTGCGTGGCCGTCGCGAATCTTTAACGTTAGGAACTTTGGCGCCCACGGCGATAACATCCATGATGACAGTGGTCCGTTGCGAGCAACCTTCAGGGCCGCGTCAGACAACGGGGGCGGCGTAGTCTATTTTCCGGCGGGCACCTATCGGCTGAATGGATGGTTCGCGATTCCGCACCGTGTCATCCTCCGGGGAGAGCGTCGAGACGTGACGTGGCTCAAATGGCCGTTAGTTGAACCGACTTCGACATCGGATTTGATCCCATCGGTCTTGTACTCATCGGGAGAGTTTGGCATCGAACATCTGTCACTGATGGCGCGAAATACTCAGACGCTACTACGGGATTTATCCTGGGATGCAACTTTGACCGGAAAGGCTCCTATTCCCGAACTCCAAGGCTCAATCACACCACCTGGTTCCGAGCACGATGTATTCATCCGAGACATCGACTTTCAGCTGCTCTATTACTCGGGCCGACCGTCGAAACCGGGTGATGATCCAAGATGGACGCTTAACGGTTTTGGTTGGAAGAACAATGAGCTCGTCAAGATTTTAGCCCTAGCGGGCGCACGAAACGTCGAAATTAGCGGCTGTCGCTTTGTCGGAGGAACACAGCGAGTACTCGACCTGATGAATTCGCGGCTCACCGACAACGACTTTGAGAATGAGTGGGCGACCCTAGCTTGGACCGACTTCGGCGGTGAATATCTGGTTTTCGAGTCCAATTTAATCCATGGAGCCTCCTCGATCAGAGCGCTTAGGCTTCCAGATCGCCATCTCTACGTCGCATACAACCGATCCTCGAATATCTCAGCTGGTGAGCGAGAAGTACTCACATTCGATGTCAACAGGATCTACGGACGTTTGCTACCTTCGTCATGGTATCGTGAGGCAAGTGGTGCAACGGCACCGCCTTGGCAAGGTCATGTCGATTCAATATCGAAGAGCGGTGAGGTTATTCTCGCTAATGCTCATTTTTCACCGCACGCATATTCGGGGCTAGACGTTCTAGTTGTGGACGGTCAAGGAGCCGGCCAGACGCGAACCATCGCGGATAACGACGAAAACGGAATCAAAGTAACTCAGCCATGGGATGTCCCCTTGAATCAGAACTCACTTATTATTCTTTACCAGCTCGCAGGCGAGTGCATCGGATACCGCAACAATGTCGAAGATGCTAGCTCTTTATTCGAAATCTGGGGATGGCTTTTCGATTGCACTTTCGATGGGAATGAATTGCATCGAGGGCAGGGGATGTGGAATTTGGGTGGATGGTACATCCAATGGATCGATAATCACCTAGTCAGCGCCGTTACGTTTCAGAGAGATGTGGGTCCCGCTGGCGATCCCGATGGCGAGATCTCGCCTGAGCGAGGTATGCCATATGGAATTGTGGGGTTCGTTCTCAGCGGACAGTTTGCCAATCAGCAAATTCGCTTCCCTTATGCTCTTGGTGCCATATTACGACGCAATACCTTGTCATACGGGTATCGGATCTTGGTAAAATGGGGCCTTGGCGGTGCTCGTCAAAAGGTGAATTTTGTCGCCGCACGAGACGTGATTATCGACCGAAATGAGATCGATCATTCGAGCGTAGGAATTGTCCTTGACTGGAATGTCGTTGGCGCTTTGCTAACAGGCAATCATTTTACAAACGTGGGACAAGACGAGTTAATCGACAATTCAACAGAGTCGCTCGTTCTTGGATTCTAGGTGTTTTAATAAAGAACGTGCCGAACAGCAATCTAGGGCCTGTCAGTAATGCTCTCCTAGTGTTAAGTTCACGAGGTTGGCCTGTAGGGCTGGGAAGTGACGCGGCCTGGCGATAGCCCAGAACCTAATGCGGCCGCCGGCGATGTACCAATGAATCCACTTGGCGATGGTGTCCAGAGCTTCGATGCAGCTGCCGAAGTAATGCTGCCGGCCAAACACTCCTCTTTGAGACCACGAAAGGAGCACTCGACGCGACCATTTGCTCGGATGTGTACGGCGTAATGAACTTCTGTTGGAGCCGCTAACGCGGCAATCTGCTTTCAGGTTCAATTCGACATGTGCGAAGCTTATTATCCGTGAGAGGGGCAGTGTCTAGAAATCAATCGATCTACGTGAAAGTTAGGCGAGTTGACGATGGATCTGAATATTCTCTTCAGTGACCGTCCTCTCTAGAGTTCAGGGCTGCCCTACGCTTGGCCGTCGTGCTATGCACCTCTTCTGATCGTTGACCCCTGCTATTCGCTACCTGCCTTGTACCAATGCTGGCTCTCGGAGGGAGCAGGATATATCGATGGATTTCTCCATTATTATTCTTAGTTTCAATTCGGAATCCACAATTGAACAAACGATTCGGTCGGTTCTGCCGCTATCAGATGATATTCACGTGGTGGATTCGTACAGCAGTGATGGGACCTGCGGCATTGCCAGTAGATGCAACGCTAACGTGGTTCAGCATCAGTTTACAAACTATTCTGAACAGCGCAATTGGGCGATTGACAATCTCCCGCTAAGGTACAAATGGGAGTTTCATCTGGACGCAGACGAGAGCGTATCAGTTAGGCTAAAAAACGAATTGCTGTCTCTTAAAAAAGACACAGGTCCCACTCCAATTAATGGTTATTGCATCTCCCGCCTCGTTCGTTTTCAGGGGCGAGAAATCCGGCATGGTGGGATGTTTCCAATTTGGCATATGCGTCTGTTTCGACACGGATTGGGTCGATGCGAGGAGCGAGAATATGATCAGCATTTCGTGGTCGACGAACCGACTGCGAAACTTCGAGGGTGGTTCATTGATGACATAAGAATGCCGCTCACTGAATGGGTGACTCGACACAATCGTTGGTCAGACGCCGAAGTTCGGGAGGTGATTAGAAATCGCACCGAAACTGGGATCCGCGCAAAACTTCGAGGGGGTCCGCTCGAACGAAAGCGGTATCTAAAGAATTGGTATGCTCGGCTGCCTTATTTTTATCGAGCGTGGTTACTGTTCATTTACCGGTATGTTTTGCGGGCAGGATTTTTGGACGGGAAGGAGGGGCTGGTATTCTTCTTTTTGCAGACGCTGTGGTTTCGGTTTTTGATCGATGCAAAGCTGTTCGAACGACGATCCGAACGGAGTCAAGCTGCTTTTCCGATTGATGACCTCCAACCAGTACCGCCGAATCGAGTCCCAGAGAGTCGGGAGATGAACTAGGCGAATAGGTAAGAGAGGTGATTTCTGCGGAATCTGGTGAATGTTAACGCTGGTTAAAGTTGACGCTTCCGAATTTGTTGCAAGTGGGTGAACTACGTGGTGTTTTGAGCCGCAACACAGGCACGCGCAAAAACAACAAATCCAAGGACAGTTAGCGTTCGTACTCCGAATGCTCCATGCGCTCAACATTTGCTCCGAGTGTGATGAAGGGCACAAGTGATTACGGTCTACAACAATGTATCGAAACAGATTTGTCGCATACTTGACATGGCGAGTTGTCCTTAAGCAACCAAGACTCCGGCTGCTAGTGACGCGTATGCTCGTCAGAAACCGATGTGAATGGATAAGGCTCTTCGGAACGAAGGTGTTTGTAAATCGGCGAGCGGAAATTGGTTATTGGCGTGCGAATCGCGACCAGCATCGATCGGCCGTACTGCGCGACGAGATTCCGTCCTTGTTGCGTATTAGTGCTTTGGTTGCTCGCGCCTCAACATTCGTCGACTGCGGAGCGAACGTTGGGCTCTTTACAGCAGCTATGTTGCCACTTAAGAAGCTATTTCCAGATCTAAAGTTCTATGCGTATGAAGCGAATCCGGACACCTTTCTTCGGTTGGCGCGAACGCTCGCGGAATCGGAGGCAATAATCGGAAATGTAGCACTGTCGAATCACGAAGGAGTACTGGAGATGGTCGGAGGAGCGGTATCTGGAGTGTTCGGCGTTCCAGGCGGCCCTTTCCAGATCGAAGGTGACCTTTCAACGGTTTTATGCCGCAGATTAGATTCGTGCGGGATTAGAGGCAGTCGCCTGTTTTTGAAAATCGACGTTGAGGGTCATGAATTCGAAGTTCTCGAGGGTGCGTCCGGCCTTTTCGAAGAGCATCGCGTCCTGGGAGTCTTCATTGATGGTGCGACCAAAGAAAAGGAATGCTTAGAGTTATTATCGAAATATGGCTTTTCGATTCTTAATATGGGCGACTTAGGGTGCTTTGCCACAGGCGACTTTCGGATACTCGCCGTGCAGCGACATTACCTTGGAAGTGGGGAGCCCGAGGAAGTTGTTGCCGGCAACGACGACGAGCGACATTGCTTAACGGACTAAGAGTTTCCTTGGATGAATGATTCATAGAGCCCAGGAATACATGGATGAAGTGCTTGTACAACGAACCAGTTACTCGAAGGGATCTTCAACAACATTACTACGAGGAAGACTGCGATCCTGAGTTCGAGATCAAGAGGCCACGGGATTGTGGGCGGCTTTACGAATATTTGATCCAAACGAAGTTTGGCGTCGGTTTGCGGGTTCTCAACATGCCGGTTGCCGGAACGACCATGCTTGAGGTTTGCGGTGGTTCGGGGATGATGGCCGAGAAGTTTGTACGGGCTGGCGCAATCGTAACTGCGAGTGATTTTTCGGCAGCAGCGGTGAACCGGATGCGCGAACGCGCTCGGCGTTATTCGTTTAGCTTGAACACTATGGTTGCGGATGCCGAAAATCTGCCGTTTGCGGACCGAGAATTCAACATAGTGGCGGTTCACGACGGTTTGCATCACTTGGAACACCCTGAGAAGGCTATCCGCGAAATGGCGCGCGTCGCTAACAAGGGCATACTGATCATGGATCCAACGTGTGCAATCCTCACGAAACTAGCGGTACGGCTAGGAATTGCTGAAGAAGTTGAGGACGCTGGGAATGAGGTGAAGCGTCTCGATCCCCGTGCGGTCGCGAGTATATTAAAGGACTGTGGCTTCGAGGACGTGCGATGGCAACGCACGCTTATGTATTACCCCCACGAACCGGGTCGAGTTTTTCGATGGTTTGACAATGCATTGGCATTCGCAACATTCAGGGGACTATTTATAGCCGCGAATATTGCAATCGGCCGCTTTGGTAACAAGCTTGCTTTGGCCGCGACTGCGGGTCGTGTCTAACGTTGTAAGATCTTGCAAAAATGGTTCGAGATGCTGGCGTGGCCTTGAGGCCTAGGGTGAGAGACTTTCTAGAAGTTATGAGAAAGGCAGCTTCGTCGTTTGGTGCAGGTATTCTTTCAGAGCATCGAATGTTAACGATTGAGTAGATCTAACTCACAACATCGATCTTTATCGTTCTGATTGATCGCTGGCATCAAACGTCACCATCAGAGGCGCCTAGAAACATACGATATCTGCCGTTACGCAACGCAACGTGATTGCTAATCAACAGCTCCTTTGACAGGTCGGGTACCATGATGAAGCGAGTTCGCGAACCGGTACGGATAGTGCCAAAAGGATGGGGGCGCGAGGTCTGGATCGCCAACGGCGATCTGTATTGCGGCAAGATCCTGGAGATTAACAAAGGCAAGCGACTGTCGCTCCACTACCACAAGATCAAGAGTGAATCCTTCTATCTTCGCGCGGGGCGGCTCATAGTCCGCGTCAAAGAATCGCCGGAAGCCGAAATGATTGAGGAGTTCGTGCTGGAAGCGGGCCAATGTATGGACATCCCGATCGGGCTGGTCCATCAGATGGAAGCGCTCGAAGACGCTGAACTTTACGAGTTCTCGACCCAGCACTTTGATAGCGATTCGCACCGGCTGGTCAAAGGCGACTGATCGATAGGCGATTACGCTGGGCTTGATCCCGGTCCGCGGCGCCACGACATCCCGGTCAGGTACCACCGTCGATTGGCTGTGTTTTTAACACTCGATCGCGCCGAGCATAACCGGCTATGATTGCTCTTGTTTGCGGAATCTGAATTGAAGCACCCCGGAACAACGAACTGATGGCTAAAGTCGCCCTGATCACCGGCGTCACCGGACAAGACGGTTCATACCTCGCCGAACTGCTGCTGAAAAAGGGCTACGAAGTCCACGGTATCGTGCGGCGTAGTTCCACTTTCACCACCGGTCGTATCGACCACCTGCACAAGGAATTTGGCGCCAACGAATCGCCCCTACGGCTGCATTATGGAGACCTCGGCGATGCCACCGGGCTGCGGCGCATAATTGAACAGACGTTGCCCGACGAGGTTTACAATCTCGCGGCCCAATCGCACGTCCGGATTTCGTTCGATCAGCCCGAATATACGGCGGACGTGGTGGGAGTCGGCGCGCTACGGCTGCTGGAAGCGATTCGCGATCACATTCAGCGCAGTGGACGAGCAGTGCGTTACTACCAGGCTGGATCCTCCGAGATGTTCGGTGAGGTGGCCGAGATTCCACAACGAGAGACCACCCCGTTTCATCCGCGTAGTCCCTACGCGTGCGCGAAGTGCTACGCGCATTGGCAGACCGTGAATCATCGCGAGGCTTACGGCCTGTTCGCAGCCAACGGCATCCTCTTCAATCACGAATCGCCGCGCCGCGGTGAGAATTTTGTCACGCGAAAAATCACCCGCAGTGCCACGCGGATCAAGCTCGGGCTGCAGGATCGGCTCACGCTGGGTAATCTCGACGCGAAGCGCGACTGGGGCTTTGCCGGCGATTACGTCGAAGCGATGTGGCTGATGCTGCAACAGGATCGGCCGGACGATTACGTCGTCGCTACCGGCGAGACCCATTCGGTGCGCGAGTTTCTCGAGGTGGTGTTCGATCGGCTCAAGCTCGACGCCAAACGGTTGGTCGATTTCGATCCGCGCTTCACGCGGCCGTCCGAAGTGGATGTCCGAATCGGCGACTACTCCAAAACCAAACAGGTTCTCGGATGGGAGCCGCGCGTCAAGTTCAAGGAGTTGGCTGAGATGATGGTTGCTTCCGACCTGGAATTGGCCGAGCGCGAAAAGCGCAGCCTCCCTTAAGGAGCGGAGGTAAACGTGCGTGCGAACGCTGGTAACCGGTGGAGCAGGATTTCTCGGGTCGCATCTTTGTGAACGTCTGCTCAAGGACGGGCACGAAGTCATCTGCCTGGACAACTTTTTCAGCGGCAAGCGCGCCAACGTCAGCCATCTGATCGACAGCCGCAATTTCGAGCTGATCCGCCACGATATCGTCGAGCCGATCCTGCTTGAGGTCGATCGCATTTTCCATCTGGCCTGTCCCGCCTCGCCGGTCCATTACCAATACAATCCGGTCAAAACCATCAAGACCAGCGTGATGGGCACGATCAACATGCTGGGCCTCGCCAAGCGGGTCCACGCGCGCATCCTGTTGACCTCGACCAGCGAAGTCTATGGCGACCCGGAGCAACATCCGCAGACCGAAAGCTACTGGGGCCACGTCAATCCGATCGGAGTGCGGTCGTGTTACGACGAGGGCAAGCGCGTCGCCGAATCGCTGATGATGGACTACCATCGGCAGAACCACGTCGATACCAAGATCGTGCGCATCTTCAACACCTACGGCCCGCGGATGGCGATCAATGACGGCCGCGTGGTTTCCAACTTCTGCGTCGCGGCGCTCAAGGGCGAGGACTTGCCGATATTCGGCGACGGCACCCAGACCCGGTCGTTCGCGTACGTCGATGACATCATCGACGCCATCGTGCGCATGATGGACAGCGGCCAGGATTTCACCGGGCCGGTCAACATCGGCAATCCGAACGAGTTCACCATCCTCGAGCTGGCCTCGCTGGCGATTAAATTCGCCGGCGGCTCGTCCAAGCTCACCTTCCATCCGGCGCGGCCGGACGACCCGGTGCGCCGCCGCCCCGACATCAGCCTGGCGCGCGAACGGCTCAAGTGGGAACCGAAGATGGCGCTCAACGCCGGCCTCAAGATCACGATGGATCACTTCCGCCGCGAGTTGGGCATTGTCTGCACGGACGCCGTGGAAGCATCGAATGTCGTTGGGTCGTAGCCGGCTAGGATTCGCCGCGTGGGCGGTGATTCCCATTCGTGATTCGGATATCGCTCCGTAAAGATCGTCGCTCTGGTCAATATTCATCCGAAATACATCGACACAAGATCGAGGCGCTTAGCGTTCTTCGAAATACTCAGGTCATAAAACTCGATAAGGCGAATTAAATTGGACGAGGTATGCGGTTGAAAATAACGATTTCTTCTGCGATTTCTAGGCTCTTTTGTGGTCTTGCAATTGCCGCTTTTGTGTCTTTCGGATTCCTACTGATAGGTTGTGGAACGGCGACGATTACGCCACAACAGACCGCGTCGCCCAGTGTCGCCATTCAGCGTCCCGACAAGATCGTTGTCTATGACTTCGCAGTATCGGCCGAGAACGTAACCGAAAACCAGGGTCCTCTACAAAAGGCCTATCGAGCCGTGGCCGAGGATCAAGATCAGCAATCGGCTTCTAGGCTGGCTAGCGGCCAGAAAGCTGCTCACGATCTGTCGGAAGATCTCGTTAAGCAATTGCAAGATTTGGGATTTAACGCTGAAAATCTGCCGATTGGCACGGCGCCAGGCGGCAACGCACTCGTAATCAATGGCCAGTTCCTCAGTGCCGACGAAGGTAACCGAGCGAGGCGCCTCATCATCGGGTTTGGCGCGGGAGCCTCGAAACTGGAGACCCAAGTCACTGTGTCAAACGTCACCGCCGGCGGGACCTTGAACCAGCTCCTCAGCTTCCAAACGTACGCGGACAGCGGAAAGATGCCTGGAGCCGCCGTGACGATGGGTACAGGAGCGGCTGCGCAGGGTGCGTCAGCCGCCACCACAGCCGCCGGGGCTGCTACCGGCGCAGCCAAGACCTATGGCTCTATGCTGAGCACGCTCGCCGACAAGACATCCAAACAGATCAATGCCTACCTGTCTCAGTACTTTGCTTCGCAAGGATGGATTTCACCCGATCAGGCTCAACAGGCGAAACTTGCTGAATCAGGCCAGTGATCCCCCTGCCATCCTCTATTGTACGTTCGGTTTTAAAATCAATAATTCCTCACTAAACGGCCTCGTTGCGTCTCTCACATTCAATTCAATCATATTTATCCTCAATTAAACTCATAGAGGAATCTTAAAATGTCTGCTAGAAGCGGTAAGAAGGAGGTACTGTATGGCTAATGTGCTGACTCTAGAAGAAACGGCGGCCTATCTGCGCGTTCATTCATCAACCATTTATCGAATGCTGAAGAGACAGCAGTTACCTGCGTTCAAGGTCGGAAGCGACTGGCGCTTCAACGTGGAATCGCTTGATCGCTGGCTTATCGCTGCCGAAAACGGTTTCAACGTGGCTCCTTCAAATGCGGAAGCTAAAAGCCCTCTGCGCAATTCTCACCAACCGCGCAGCAGATAGTCGTCGATTTGTTAGCGGCCCGTGGCCGATCGTTCGGATGAGATCGCCGCGCTTAACCTCTCAACGTCAGATTCCTCGTATGGTATCAGGACGGATCGTTTCTCCATGCTCCGCTAGCGAGGCCAGGCTAGCTTTCCTGACGTGGTCTGCAAAAACGCCCACTCGGTATGCGTCGCTTCCTTGGTAGCGATGCCCGCAAGGGTAATTGCCCTGTCGGCCTGCGTCCTGAAGCTCTTTGATCGTGGGCCTGATATCAGACGTCCGAGCTGCGAGCCTACCGCCGCTGAATGGTGAGGTCGCTCATCGCCATCGACGGTGACCTGGCTCACCTTATCGACCAGCTGGAGAACGGTAGACAACTCGACGTATTTGGGATTGCGATCCTTCGAGAACGCTATCCGCTCTCAAGGCTCGATGGAGAGTTTGCGTAACCATCCACCAGCTTGCTTACGAAAGGAGGCTTCGCACGGCTGGAGTTTTTTTCGCAGTCCTACCAACACGTACCGCTCGCGGGCGCGATTTCGAGTTTAATTCGTACCGGCCACTATGATGACCGCCGAACGCGAATATATTGAGGCTATGTTGCGGATGGTGCGTAACCAGCACGACTTGGTTGGTTGCGATCACTGGGAAATGGAATTGTTGAGAATCGATAACGCTAAGGCGTGGACTAAGGAAAGAATGGATCGCGCCCGCGTGCTGGCCCGAGGGCGTGATGATGACGATCCGTTGTAACCTCTTGCAGTATCTGGAAATGAAAGCGGCAGGTGATGCGAAAGCAGCGGCCGCTTTCGAGTTTCTGGCTTAAGTGGCTTGGATTCTTCGGCGGGCGATTAAGCGGGGCGGCTGATCCTGAGGTTCTTGCAGCTCGGTCCAAAGCAGATGGTGGCGGTCATACGCCGAATTAGCGCGCGTCGGCGCGTTAACGTAGCTCAGCCAGCCTAAGATCGCTCACTCGCGTCTACGCAATAGAAACAGGAATGCTTTGGGCAAAGCGAAATAGGTCTTGCAGATCGTAACGCTGCTTGACACCAATTAGAAAAGATACAAAATCCGCCGTCGGACTGCTCCAGTAGGCTTTCAAATAGTTATAGTTGGGCGGCGTGGTCAATTGTGAACCAAGCTGTAGATCGGGGACGCCGTACTGTGAGGTTTGCGATTGCAGGATTGGCTCCAGAACGGCAAACAATGCCTCGACGAACGAGAGTGATTGTGGCTCGAGTGGTTGTTCGTTCCACAAGGCACCTCCGTGGAACCACGTGACGGCGCCCGCGCGTGCCGGAACGACGGCGCTGTTCGGGTCAATATTGTTAGCCTTGCCACCGAGGAGCAAGATCGTGAGCGCACCAATGGCCCTGGTGGGATCACCGGAAGGGGCGTTGGCAAGCAGGAAGTCGACTAGCGGCTGTAACGTCGAGGCGCTCAATTGTTCGAAAACAAAGTTGGACTTTAGCTTCCATTGATTTAGTGCCGGTTGCGGTACTTCTGAGGCGAGTGCTGTTGCGGCTTCGACAGTTGTCAATGATTCGATCACGATCGGCGTTTTGCTAAGACCACCCGGAAGCGAATCGAGCCATAGGGTTTGGAGCAATTCTTCTAGTTGTGCCTGAGCCGCCTGCGCGCTGCCTTGTTCGACGCGAAATTCGCCATTGATAAAAAAGGTGGCCTCACTCGGTTGAGCGGAACCATTTGCAGTAAAATTCGCGACGCTGCTTAAGCCATCCGGTGCAGTCGCGGCCAGCGATTGCCATTTTTCAAGCACAATGGGTGCATCTTTGAGATTGAACAGGACGGTATAAAATAAAACAGTCACGGCCGGCACGATTGCCATGGTCAGTCGGGTGATTACACACAGACCTGCCGCACCAGCCCCCTTTATGGCACGGAATAGATCGGCGTATTGATTCGAGCCATTCGCTACGACGACGCTGCCATTGGCGAGCACACACTCAACCTCCATCAGTTGGTCGCACACGTAACCAAACGCGCGGGTCGAAAAGCCAACTCCTCCTGTGCCGACCAGGCCACCAAGGCAGACGGGCGAGCACTGGCCAGCGGCGACGGTGACCCCGCTTTGAGCCAGCGCAGTATAGAGGACGCCGAGTCGAACTGCTGGTGCTACATCGACAAGATTAGAGCGCAGGTCCAGCTGAAATTGTTGATTCGTTTTTTGAACCAATGCTCGCGGGGATGATGGTTGCAGAGCCAAGAACGTCAAATCGATCACAATCTCGTTATCGATAGAAAAGGACTCATAGCAATTATTGCCAGATCGAATACTGACGCTAAAGTTATTATCTCGAACGAAGTTAACCCAGAAAACCACTTCGTTTACTGTGCGGGGAAAGACAATGGCTAGTGGAAAGCGAATAAATCGTGCATTGAAGGTGGTGCGTACGTTGCCGTACGCGAGCGACCACAGGAACACTACGTCAAACTGCGCGCTCAAACTGAGCAGTTCCGCCGCCGACACATTGTGTGCAGCGAACTCCGAGAGCGCCTCGCAGATCTGCGTATCGAATAAGATCTGATTCGCGACCTCATCGAGTGCGCACTGTTGGATGGCAAGTTGCGTCAATGAGACGTTAATCTTTCGCAGGGCGATCAGGTCCTCCGAGGATAGCAACGACGACAAATACCCGTTCGAGGCAATTGTCGAGGAAGTCTTGCCAGGGATCGGCAGAAGAGTTGATGGCAGGGGCCCGGACAGGGTCTCGGTTCGCGCCAAGGCGCATAGCGGGAAGCCAACGACTCCCGCCGCCATCGCTGCCCCTGCACCTTTAACGAAGTTGCGTCGTGTGGTCATATTTTTCGCCGGTCCGGAGAGCCTAACTCTCTTTTAGTTTTAGCCCGATGGAAATGTAGTTGCATGAAGAATTTAATGCAATGAAGTGTATCTAAGTATCAAAAACATCTTTAAGCGATAATTAGGGCTGGCGCTTTCACGTTCGATGGCCACCCGCTCGGGTAACTCGAAGCCAAACACGTCAGTCAGTGTAAATTAGTGGACCCTGAGCAAGACGAAATAGCGACGAGCGTCACCATCATCACGCTCGGTTATCGAGTGCGCTGTGCAGCGCTTGGCTGCCGGAACGTGGGACGCCTGATTCTGCGGCACGCCGATGCTGGGGGCCGACCGATCGACAATGCCAAGTTCTGCCCGGCGCGCGGCCGCGCCGATTGGCGCGACCGAGCCGCGGGAATTAGGGTTTACGATAATCGCGATGCGCCGTCGAAAACTGCTTGATGAAGGGTAGAAGATCCTGAGGCGCGAAGGATTGTGAACAATAGCCTTTGCTCCGGCAGTCGCCGTACGTGCCACCCCGTTTGTTCCCGTCATCATCACTATGGGGATTTCGAGAAGACGTGTGTCCTTCCGACTTTCCAACAGAATCCCCAGCCGTCCAGGACCGGCATCATCAGATCGAGGAGTATCAGCTTGGGCGAGAACCTACACGCTCGAAGGATTTCCAAGGCTTCGCGTCCATTTTCCGAGTAGAGGACCGGGTAACTATCGCAAGCGAGAAATTCCTTAGGCGAACTTGCTAAACTGCGATCATCATCGACAAAGCAAGAAAGTATTTTCGATGGCGCTCTGCTTGCCTGGTGTTGAGACCACCCTTAAAGAAGTTGGCGGTTGTGCCCGCCGCGTCATATGGATCCACGATGACGCAGGTGAGACGTGAGAACACGGCTTGAGCTAGCCCTCCCCGCTAACAAGTGAGGCATCCTCCTCTTCTTTGCTCCCATTCTTGGAATTGGTGCACCGATTGCCCAGAGAGAGAGAAAGTATTCGCTTCCCGGTTCGGCTCGGCTCAGGAATTGGAGCCTATTCGACTACTGGACGGCGACCTAAAAAATCTCGGATTCGTAGTTTAAGCGTGGATGGCTTGAAGCCGTTCCTGCTTTTGTTGACTGATCATCCATCGGTCAATTTGTCGCCTGCTGAAGCGCCATTCTGAACCCACTCGGAAACCCGGTATCTTGTTTTCTCTGAGCAGCTTATAAATGGTGTTTCTACGGACCCGAAGGTACTTCGCGAGCTCGATCGACGTAAGTATCATCTCGGCCTCGCGTTCTTCCACATCATCGTCGATGAAGCGTTTTACCGATGAGCTCTTTTTTCTGCTTGCGCTGACTTTCATATTTGTGACGCTCATGCCGCAATATTCGCGGTTCGATGCAATTGCCGGCAACCGCGAATACCCCTTCATCGCCCGCGGATGCGCAATCAAACCTATGTAAATCAGCACTCCGTAGCGGAGCGGAGCTGCCATTTGGGCGTTACAGCTCCATAGGTATCAAATCAGGTAAGCATGTCAATGCTAAAATTTGCCATGAAAAGCCAAACATTGAACACGAACAGACTACTCCGTGGCGTCTTTCACATCTAATATGAGCGTATTTGTTCTCAAATACACTTTATTTTGATATAAAGAAACTCTAGATGTCTCTTAGTTATAGAAGGAGGAACTTTATGGCTGATGTTTTAACTCTAGAAGAGACGGCGTCCTATCTGCGCGTTCATTCATCAACCATATATCGAATGCTGAAGAGACAGCAGTTACCGGCTTTCAAGGTAGGAAGCGATTGGCGCTTCAATGTGGAATCGCTCGATCGCTGGCTCATCGCTGCCGAAAACGGTTTCAACGGGGCCCCTTCGAGTGCGGAAGCCAAAAGCCCTCTGCATAGTTCTCATCAGCCTCGCAGCAAATAGTCGTGGGTTAGTTTGCGGGCCGTGGCTGATCCGTTCGCATGTTTGAGATCGCGCCGCGCTTAAGCATCTGAACGTTAGATAGCTCGTGGGGCAATCACCGCGGATCGTTTCGCCATCCTCTGCAAGCGGGGCCAGACTAGCCTTCGTGACGTAGTTCGCGATCGCTCTCACTCGGTATGCGCCGCTCCTGTGCCGGCAACGGTACTGACGCTCCTGGTGTTTGAAATGGTGAGCGAGGGTCATCGATATGGCGGAGAGCGGTCTCACCACCCACAGCCAGCGCCTGAATTTGTTTGATCTTTCGCAGCCCTATTTTGACTTTGCCAACAGCTGCTGGTTGGTCAAAGCATTCATAACGCCCCCTCTGCGACGTGCCATCCGGTGTATTAACGTCTTCGCAGAGCTCGGAGCGACAGCTTCGATAGAACACACCCTGTGCCGCCTCCGATTCGATCAGCTTCGCGAGAGTTAACCGTCGGTCGAGACTCGACGGTCGGATAAAGCGTGAACACCCCGAACGCGGCCTACACGACCTGAATACACACTGTCCGGGACGGGATTTCGAATTGAGTTCGTACTGGCCACTATGATGAGCGCCGAACGCGAATATATAGAGGCAATGTTGCGTATGGTGCGTCAGCAGCGCGACTTGGTCGGCTGCGATCAATGGGAAACGGAATTGTTGAGAATCGATAACCCTAAGGCTTGGGCTAAGAAAAGAATGAATCGCGCCGTCGCGCTGGCCCGAGAGCGTGATGACGACGACCCGTTGTGACCTCTTGCAGTATTTCAGAAAGAAAGCGGCAGGTGATGCGAAAGCGCCCGGCCGCTTTCAAGTTTCTAGCCTTGAGGTACCGCTCGAATCGTAGCCATCGAGGGCCCGAGGAAAAGTCGACGGATGCCTCGGGCTCTTTGTGCGGCTTCGCACTGGGAAGTCGCAACCACGACCCAATATTTCCGAAATCGTTATTGCTCAAACTCCTGCGATGTCAACGTAAGCAAAAGCGCTACTTGCCTAGTTGCCGCCCCTTTTATCCGGTGCACGTCACCGGAAAAAGTCCCTTCGGATCATCTCTTTGAGGGTCTCCCAATAAACTATCGCCTCTCGCTCATCCTCGCTCAGGGCCGTCCTCAGTTTTCCCTCACTTATATCTGCCAGTATCTCATCGTCACCGATGCCATACGCTCGCCGATCGGCAACGTATAGCGCGCACTTGGCATGTACGGACGCAACGAGCTCTTCCAAATGAGTTCCAGGAAAGTCCGGCCCAGCCCTAAAACTCTGGCCTCCTGTGGCACCCGGGCGCTTCGGTAGCGGTGACGTGGGCTTCGCTTTCGCGCGCGGAGCTTGAGCGGAAATTCGCGATCGCATCAGTTCACTCCTGGCTTAATGAACAGGATTGCGTTCGAAGTTTATGTTCTGGCCCTTCGAGGCCAATGAACCCGGAAATCTGCACGCCCAAATTTTAGGCACCGCAATGAGTCGAAGCAATCCCCATTAGGACGAATCTAGATAGCTATGGGATGCTTAGGGTTCGAATAGAATAGCTGATTTTAGTCGATGTTTAGATAGAAAATTAGCAAATTAGTTCAGTTTGTTTCCAATCACCTAATTGTGGATTTGGTCGCTTTTGACCGCAATTCTTGTCAGATTTGCGCGCCATCAGGCGATCGTCGGACCTAGACACCGACGGTTCGGCATGCCGCGAATATTCTAGCTTGTCCTTTTAACCGTGCCCTTTTGCAATCAGTGGACTGCCCGAAGGCAGGATGTGAGCATGGCAACGACGCCAACACCTTGGTTCAATCGAAATTCCTTGTTCATTGGCACTCCATCCCAAGGAAGGCGCGAGGTGATTGGATGGCCGGCAGGAAAATTCAGTTAGACGACTGGGCCAAGGTCCAAGGTTCCCCAACGCCACTCGGTGCGAGCTGGATCGACTCCGCCAAAGCCTGGAATTTCGCTTTGTATTCCACCGAAGCAACTGCAGTAAGTCTCGTTCTCTATGGCAAAAGCGACTTCGTTGACCCGCTTCGTATCTACGATCTTGATCCTCAAATCAACAAAACGATCCGTGTGTGGCATATCCTCGTGGCCGCCTCCGACGTTGCCGGCGCAACCTATTATGCATTCAAAGTTGGCGGTCCCCGCGATCCTTCGGCGGGCCAACTCTTCGATTCCGCCAAGGTTCTGCTTGATCCATACGCTCGCGGGATCTTTCTGCCGCCCGATTTTTCGCGCGCCGCTGCGACTTCGCCGGGTGCCAACGACGGCAAGGCGCCACTCGCTATTCTGCCCGCTCAGAGTCCGTCGGAACCTCCGGTTGACGATCGCCCGGTCCCGCATACGCACGACCTGATAATCTACGAGATGCACGTCCGCAACTTCACCAACGATCCCAGCTCAGGCCTCGACGACACTACACGCGGTACGTACGCAGGTGTGATTGCCAAGATTCCTTACCTCAAGGAATTAGGTATTACCGCCGTCGAGCTGATGCCGATTCATCAATACGATCCTCAAGAAGGAAGTCATTGGGGTTACATGACGCTAGGCTTCTTCTCCGCTCATAATGGCTATGCGATTGGCGGCGACCCGCACAACGCGCTCGACGAACTTCGCGATCTGGTCAACGCTCTGCATGCTGCCGGCATCGAAGTAATCCTCGACGTGGTTTTCAACCATACTACCGAAGGCAATCAGTTAGGTCCCGACTACAGCTTTCGCGGCATCGACAACTCCACTTATTACCTGCTCAATCCCTCTGACTATTCTGAGTTCATCAATGACAGCGGATGCGGTAATGATCTACGCACCGCACATCCGGCCGTTCGTCAGCTGGTTACCGACAGCCTGCGCTACTGGGCTTATACCCTGAACGTTGACGGCTTCCGCTTCGATCTTGCGAGCATCCTGACGCGTGACGAAACGGGTGCAATCTCGCTCGATCCGCCGGTTATTTCCGAGATCAGCAGCGATCCGCGCCTCTCGACTCTGCGTCTAATTGCCGAGGCCTGGGATCCCGCTGCCTATGAACTGGGGCGCGGGTTTCCCGGTCTGACCTGGCGTCAATGGAATGGAAAGTTTCGTGATGACCTACGCAGCTTCGTAAAGGGTGATTCGAGCACCGTCCCGGCCCTTATGACTCGACTGTACGGCAGCAGCGATATTTTCTCTGATGATAGCGGAATCCAATATCGCCCATATCAAAGCCTCAACTTCGTCGATTGCCATGACGGCTTATGTCTCTACGATCTGGTCGCTTACAATAACGATGGCCAACATAGCTGGAATTGCATTGGCCCAGGCAACAGCGAGACGTCGCCTACGGTCGCCGCGCTGCGGAAGCAGCAGATTAAGAATTTCTGCGCACTCCTGATGCTCGCGAACGGCACGCCGATGTTTTGCGCGGGTGATGAGTTTATGCATACGCAGAACGGCAACGACAATCCTTACAATATCGACGATCCGACAATATGGCTGAATTGGGATCGGCTTGCGGCGACTCAGGATATCTTTCGCTTTTTCAAGTATATGATCGCCTTCCGCAAGGCACATCCTTCGATCGGACGCAGCACTTTCTGGAATCAACAGAAACCTGATGTGCAGTGGTATGGAGTCGGAGCCAACACCGATCAGTCCGACACTTCTCATTCTCTTGCCTACTCACTGAAAGGAGCCAGTCTCGGTGATTCCGATCTATACGTGATGATCAATGCATACTGGGAGGCATTAACATTTATGATTCAGGAAGGGCAGCCACGTGATTGGCGCATCGCCGTTAATACTTCGCAGCAATCTCCAAATGACATTTTTGCTTCAGGTGGGGAACCCGCGATTTCATCACTTACCTACGACGTTCAACCGCGCTCCATCGTCGTCCTACTTCGCAATTGAACCCATACCCAAGGGGGCTAGTTGCTAGCAGGCCCTTCACGCGGTGTCATTCTCAGTTTGAAAAGACGCTTGACGATTGCTTAAACCATCGGAACCAGGAGTGCTGTGGCCGAAGCGATGCCCGCCCGAAGTCACACGCAGCGTTGGATTTCGACGCCCTCCGGTGGGGGCGGCGGCATGCTTCCGTTTCTCGGGCGCGCACAGGCGCGGCTATCCTCGCGCCCATTTTGAGCTGAAATTATCGGCAAACGGATTTTGGCAAACCGGGCCGACTGGCGTCTAAGTCACCCGGCTGCGAGATCATTGTCTCGCGATTTTCGAGCGCGAGCACCGGTCGAGGTGCGGCCTCCCCGGCGCGCGGCGGCTGAACGATTCCGGATTATGGATGGGTCGTCGAAACTGAATCGTTCGGGAAATTTTCGCCGGGAATTATCGGCAAACGAATTTTTGCGATTTATCCGTGGCTAGCAGCACTTGACGGCTCGCCCTAAAAGCGCGAGGTTCGGTTTGTGCGTGGCCCGCGGCGGTACCACGTCGTGTGGACGACGCACCTGACGCCCGACCGGCTCCTCGGCTCGGGCGTCTGCTTACCCGGTAGCCTCAGAGGCGTAACGCTCAGTGCCGACGTTCAGTTTGAATTGGTTCCTTCGTCCATTTCTCAATTTCTGCGAGTTGAAAGCGCCAGTCATGCCCAATTCTGAAACCCGGCAATTTCTTGCTCTTCATGAGACGATAGACGGTCGAAGTATGAACTCGCAGGAGCTCAGCAACCTCTCTCACGTTTAGCAGGGTTTCCACAGCTCCTCCTCCTTCCCGATTGCTCGGGGGTGTCGGATTTCTGTTGGTCTTGCTTCGACACTACGATATCCTTTATTTACCCGTCGCCAGCAATATTATGCTATATCATGCCGAACGGTTTGACCATGACGAAATGTCGACATGGAGGGGTATCGAAATGTTTGTCCATTTCGATTCAAGCAAAGGCGCACGCTGCGACGATTGCGGTGCCCTCACAACCATCATTCATGTATCGCTGCGGCGTTACGGCCGATCGTTTCACCTCTGCAATAAATGTTTCCGGGCGATGACCCTCGCGCTCTGTCAAGGCTCCAAAAGACTCAAGCCTTGATGGTCAAACTATTGGTATCGGGGGTTCCGGGGCAGGGCTCCGCGAGCCACTTGCGGTCGGTCTGGCGATTGAGCGGCACGAACCTGAACGCGCTGACGTATACCGCGATCCATTCAACGCCGCACTCCGCCATGATGAAGTTTCGATTGCAACGATGGCATCGCCGGTGTCGGTAGGTTTCCCAGCCGATTCTCACATCGCGATCCGGGTACAGGTCATGGCTTAGCCAGATATCTTCAACGGACATAGCGGCCCCCGCTGTTGATTTTTACTGACCTGGAACGTCAGGCCACTAGCACGCGCAATCTGGCTCGCTCTAAGGTTTCCAGTACCAGGGTCAAGTCGTCCGCTTCGATGAGCACCGCGGGCCGGTCGTAACCGCCCTTGCTGGAGGCAATATGGCCGTCTTGAAGAATCTTGATCGCATTGTTTATGACTTTCTCAATGGAGTCGCCGTTGCGCGGCTGAATCAGTGCATCCCCACCCAAAGCACTAGTCTCATAAGATGTGATAAACAAGGAAAACCCGCTGTAACACGTTATAAATTAAGAGTTCTATGGGTAACTGACGGCAGCGGGAGCGATAACCGGAGGATATTCGGATCGGGTCTAACAAGTTGCGCGGGTCTTACAGCTTGGCCGATCTTTGGCAGTTCGTTCAAGAATGCGACGGGCGCGACCGAGTTCGCTTTTCGCGCAATGACGGTCGATTCGGCAACCTGCGGCCTGTGGACTACATCGTTCCGCTCAGTGGCAAGCCTCTATCCGGCACCGCGCAGTTGCACAACGATCGCACTAACTTCGGGAATACGACGACGATGACATTGGCGCCCTGCGCATCGCCGCTGCCGGCAGTTGTAGGTCCGGGCGGTAGCTCCGACGCGGGAGCCGACGTACAGGGCAATGAGGCGCATTAAGCATGGGGTGAGTTAGCCTTTAGCACCCGCCGCCCCACACAGCCCCAATACATGCATGTGTGGATGACGCACCAGGCGTCCGGTCGTGTCCAAGCTCACGGCCGGGCGTCTGCTTTCTCATCTCTCCCGATTGTCATAGATCTTGAGCCCTACAGCCCGGTTACTCTCCGGCAGAACTCGGCATTGTCGATCGAATGGCAATTCATAGATTGCGGCATACACTCATTCGAAGCGGCCAATGAATGGCGATTATTCAAGACTATGACGTGACGAAACTGAGAGCGTCACCTGGAATTCCAGACGCTAACGGTATTTTGAATTCCGCTCGCTTAAGTTATTCCGATTCTTCACAGTGCTGGCTCCCTGCCAATCGGGGTGATAATAGCGAATTTTAGGCTCCTTCTATCGGAGGAAGGACATGCGTTGCACGAAGTGCGGAAAGGAAAGCACGACGAGCCGGAAGTTCTGTGCTTCCTGCGGCAGCGCGCTGATCAGAAACTGTCCCAATTGTGCCGCGGAAAACTCTCCCTCGTCTGCGTTCTGCGAGGACTGTGGCAGTCCACTTACTACCAGCGAATCACCTACAACTGGCGGCTCAAGTCAGCCCGCTTCGGCGGCTCAGCAGATCCGTGTCAAGCACGAGGAGCTAGATCCTTCGATAACGCTTGAGGAGGAGCGCAAGACCGTCACGGCGTTGTTCGCCGACATCAAGGGCTCGATGGACCTGATGGAAGACCTCGATCCCGAGGAAGCGCGGGCAATTGTCGATCCGGCGATCCGGCTGATGATCGACGCAGCGCTTCGCTACGACGGTTACGTCGTGCAGTCGACCGGCGACGGCATCTTCGCGCTGTTCGGTGCGCCGGTGGCCCATGAGGACCATCCGCAACGAGCCTTGTACAGCGCACTCAGAATGCAGGACGAGGTGAAGCGGTATGCAGAGCGGCTGCGGGCCGAGCAAGGCGTCAATCTGCAGGTCCGCGTGGGCGTGAATACCGGCGAGGTGGTAGTCCGCTCGATCATGACCGGCGCGGGCCAGACCGAGTATACGCCGATCGGTCATTCGACCAGCCTCGCCTCCCGTTTGCAGACGCTGGCCAACCCGGGTTCGATTGCCGTCAGTGAGACGGTGCGCAAGCTGGTCGAAGGATACTTCCTGCTGAAGCCGCTGGGGCCGGCACGGATCAAGGGCGTCAGCGAGCCGGTCAACATTTACGAAGTGACCGGCCTAGGCCCGCTCCGAACGCGCTTGCAGCGCGCGGCGGGACGGGGGCTGACGAAGTTCGTCGGACGCGAGCGCGAGCTGGAGGCGCTCCGGCACGCGGCCGATCAGGCCAAATCGAGACGCGGGCAGATCGTCGCTGCAATGGCGGAGCCCGGAGTGGGCAAGTCGCGTCTGTACTTCGAATTCAAGGCCAAGAGCCAGTCTGGCTGGATGGTGCTGGAGACGTTTTCGGTGTCGCACGGTAAGGCGAGTCCCTACCTACCGGTGATCGATCTGCTGCGCAACTACTTCAGGATCGCGGACGAAGATGATGAACGAACTCGCCGTGAAAAGGTGAATGGGAAAGTTCTCACCTTGGATCGTGCGCTCGAAGATACTCTGCCGTACCTGATCGGTCTGATCGGTATCGTTGGAAGTGAAGATCCTTTGGCGCAGATGGATGGGCAAATCAGGAAGCGACGCACGTTGGAGGCGATCAAGCGAATCCTCTTGCGCGAATCTCTCAACCAGCCGCTAATCGTGATTTTCGAAGACCTCCACTGGATCGACGAGCAGACCCAGGAGTTTCTCAACCTAGTTGCCGATTCAATCGGGACCGCCAAGATTCTGCTCTTGGTCAACTATAGTCCGGAATACTCACATCAGTGGGCCAACAAGACCTACTATACCCAATTGCGCCTTGACCCGCTCGGACGCGAGAGCGCCGACGAGATGCTGTCGGCTTTGCTGGGTGACGGCAAGGATCTCGTCGTACTCAAGCGATTGATCATCGAACGCACACAGGGCACACCCTTCTTCATCGAAGAAATGGTGCAGGTATTGTTCGAAGACGGCGTGCTGCAACGCAACGGTTCGGTGAAGCTCACCAAATCGATGAATGCGGTGAAGGTGCCCCTCACAGTGCAGGGCGTGCTTGCCGCACGTATCGACCGGTTGCCGCCCGACGAAAAGGAGCTGTTGCACACGCTCGCCGTGATCGGGCGGGAGTTCGGCCTGTCACTGGTTAGGCGGGTGTTCGAGGCCAAGAACGACGACGAGCTGGAGCGACAGCTCGCGAACTTGCAGATGGCGGAGTTTATTTACGAGCAACCGGCGGCCGGCGATATCGAGTACATCTTCAAGCATGCGCTGACCCAGGAGGTGTCGTACAACTCGCTCCTGATCGAACGGCGTAAGCAGTTGCATGAGCGCGCCGGAGCAGCGCTGGAGGCCATGTTCGCTGGGCAATTGGAGGACCACCTGGAAGAACTGGCGCACCATTACAGCCGCAGCGAGAACGTTGAGAAGGCGGTCGAATATTTGGGGCGGGCGGGCCAGCAGGCGGTGCAACGCTCCGCGTACGCTGACGGAATCAATAGTCTCAGTATGGCCTTAAATCTGCTCCAGCGGCTACCGGACGGTCCCGAACGCATTCAGCGAGAACTGCTCCTGCAACTGTCCGTTGGTCCAGCGTTAATTGCCGTTAAGGGGAATGCCGCGGCGGAAGTCGAGCGGGCTTACGCTCGCTCGCGAGAGCTTTGTGAGCGGCTGGACGATCCCCCCGAACTTTTCCCCGCGCTGTGGGGAATTTGGCTCATGCATTTACTGCGGGGCGAGCTACCTGAGTGTTATGACTTCGCCGAACAGTTGCTGCGCCGTGCGAAAGGCGCCGCCGATCCAACATTGTTGCTGTACGCTAATCTTGCTTTAGGAAATACGTCGTACTTTATGGGCGAGTTCCTTCGCGCTAGGGAGCAGCTCGAAAAGGCGATCAGTCTTTATGATCCTCAGCGCCATCAGTTTGACGCGTCCCGTTATGGGGGTGGTGGCCCGGGAGTGAGCGGCCTGTCGCTCGCCGCATGGAGTCTATGGCAACTGGGCTATCCGGACCAGGCTCTCAAACGAGGTACTGAAGCGCTCGCGTTGGCTCAAGCGTTGACCAGTCCCTTTGGTCTGGCCTTTGCGGAGGGGTTTCTTGCCTTTCTTCATCAATTTCGACGAGAGACGCGATCCGCTCAGGAGCACACGGAGAGTGCTCTTGCACTATGTGCTGAGCACGGGTTCCCCCAATATTTGGCTTGGACGAGCGCTCTGCGTGGCTGGGCAATTGTACAACATGGACGCTATGAAGAAGGGATCGCGCAAATACAAGAAAGTCTTGCGGCTTATCGAGCGACGGGAGCAAATCTGAACCGACCGTACCTTCTTATGCTATTGGCCGAGGCATGCGGAGAAATGGGCCGCCTCGACCATGGACTAACAGCTTTGGCCGAGGCGCTGGCCGCCGGAGAAGAACATGAAAACCGGGTTTGCGAGGCTGAGAGTCATCGGCTAAAAGGCGAGTTGCTGCTGAAGAACGGCAAGTCCCACTACGCCGAAGCCGAGGACTCTTTCGATCGGGCGATTGAGATCGCGCGAGTGCGGAGCGCCAAATCGTGGGAGCTGCGCGCAACAATGAGCCTGGCGCAGTTACTTCGTGACACCGATCGCTGCCAGGAGGCGCGCTCTATGCTCGCGGAGATATACAACTGGTTCACCGAGGGCTTCGATACCGCCGATCTAAAAGAAGCCAAGGCGCTGCTCGACGAACTAGGCGGATAGCGGATGCGCCGCTCAACATAACGCCGTAAGTCGGGAGCCGAGTAGCGTTGCTATGGCTCCGCCCTTTCGGAAAACGCGGTTGGCGCGAAAAAGGTGACGGCCAGCGCCGGACTTAAATTCGTTATCACTGCGGCCAGGTGATCCGGATGAAAACGTTTCAGTAGACTTCTCGTTCCTCGCAGTTGCCGCCAATAATCCTGGCAGCGCTCATTCGATCACCTATGAATAGTTACAGCTTTCATGCGGCACTGATGTTGCTGACTTGACGAGGGACAAGCGCGATTTCAAAAGCCAAGGAGGGTATAGAGATGGCAAATAATGTCTTGAAAGGGAGCGAGCGACAACCGATTAAAGGCGCTCGGTCGCTTGGTAAGGCCGATCCGGCCGAACGACTCGAAGTTACCATTCTGCTGCGGCATCGCGCGGCGCATGCCTTACGTGATCGACTCAAGGATCTCCACCGCACAAGCGGGCGGCCCGCGCACATCAAACGCGAGGAATTTGCCCAACAGTTCGGAGCCGAACCGAGCGATATCGAAGAGGTAAAGAAATTTGCCCGATCGCACAGCCTCACCGTCGTGCAGGAAAGTTCCGCTCGACGGACCGTGGTTCTCGCCGGTACTGTTGCCCAGCTCAACGGCGCCTTCGGAGTTGATCTTGAAAGATTCGAACACGATGGCGGCTCGTATCGCGGCCGCACCGGACCGATTCACCTTCCCGACGAATTGCATGGCAAAGTCGAAGGTGTTTTCGGACTCGACGACCGCCAGCAGGCGAGACCCCATTTCCGCAGCCGGCTGCAAGGCAATGTTCATTGGCGCGCGACCTCCAACTCCTTTACTCCGACCCAGATGGCAGCGCTCTATGATTATCCCATGGCGGCCGAATTGCCGGAGTCACTTCGTCTGAACCCTCAGGAAAACCCGGGGCAGTACTGGTGACCAAGTCTGGCAACCTGGGTTTAGACCAGGCAAACAGAGCGCGTTTCAATAGAATATCCAGCCTGTTGTCGGAACTTCACGACGTTAAGCTGAGCCCGAAGCAACGTGAGGAGAAGCTCAAGCAACTAGGCGCACAGATAGAAGTAACGGTGGACGGAGCGAGGGCAGGTCAACGCGTAATGCTGCCCCTGATCGCGGAAGCGACGCGAGAGGCACTGGGAGTTTCGCGGGGGGTACGCGACCTCAGAAAAGGTGATGACCCTTCGCGGCCCATGCAGGAGGCTGAGATAAACAAACTTAGCAAAGATGAGAGAACGAGGCGGGAAAACCAAAAGTAGTGATGGTTTTCGTCTTGCTTCTTTTGGCGCCCCATTCGTAGGTTAGTGTCGACCGGGGCTAACCCGCCCATCTGAGCCGACCAACGGTGGACACGCCGCGATACCGGAATGAACAACGCCCGGCAAGCGTGCGTACACCACAGATGAGATGCTGGCGCTCGAACGGGAAAACCGGGCGCTGGTGCGCGCGGGAGGCGGGCAGTAGAAAGAAGCTACGCGTTCGGACGTTCCTTACGCAATCGCAATTCGTTCCGCGTAGAACCGAACAAGTCGAAAACCAATGATAGCAGGTAGATTAGGGCAGTCCGACTCATCTGAAAGATCTCGAACGCGCGTTACCAATAGGAACGCCGCCGAGATTAACATCTATCAAACGTTTGGCGCACCCATTCAAGGTCAAAGCGTATCCCCGCGGAGAACATTCTGAGGTCTGCGCACTTTGCGGAATAGGTTCAGCGCAGCGCGCCAACTTTCGCCTAGTTACCCTTGAGTCGTGCGTCGTCGGACGCGATGCAACGCGACCCGGCAATCTCAAGCGCAGAGATGGTCATGGTAACGTCGTCGTCGTAGACTTTGGGAGCCGCTTCACTTAGCGGTCGGTTACCTATATCGGGCAACCCAGCAATTTCGCGTTTGACCTGCTCTAAAGCCCCGCGCGCCAACTTGCGACGATTTTCTCTCTCCTCGTCGCATGCGGCGGCGCTGTCAAAAGCGCCCATCTGATTCCATTGCGACAATGGCGCGTGAAAGTTCGGAGGCTTACCGGGCGCATCAGGATAAGGCACCATCAGATACCAACCGACAAGTGCTAGCGCGGCGGCATGACGAGGGTTCATGCAGAATTACCGGTACTCCTCAAGCGTGTTGCCTCGGTTCGGGTTTTGAACCGCGTGAGGTTCCTTCACGTGCCTAGACTGCCGGCGGCCCGCTCCTTTCGCGGATATACGAACGATTGTTAGTACGTTAGTTGTCGCCCCTTCGTCCATTTTGGGTGATTCCCTTCGCTTCGGAGCTTTGTCGCTACCAAATTGTGCGCCTTGGCCCTCCGAGTGGCCAGTCTTTTTGTGCGGACTCCTCCTAATTAATGGTCGGTCGTCATAGACTTAAGACGCGGCCCGCTTGTCGTGGTACGCTTTGGGTTAGAGGAAAAAATCATGCCCCTAGTCGAACTGTGCTGTCATTGCGACGAAGAAATCGACCTGGATAACGACAAGTACGTGATTGTCGCCGAGGCCAACAAGGCCAAGGGGTCGGTCCGCATGATCGCGCACGCGAAATGCGTCCAAAAGGAAAATCGTGGCGGGAAGCACGGGGAAGTTTAATGGAACTGTCTTGCTCAAGGTGTAGCGCGGACTCGGAACAGCCGGTGCAGGAACGAAGTGGCTCCCACTACGAATATGTATGCGAAAACAAGGAGTGCGGGACCGTGTTGCAAGGCGACTTTAAGGGCGTCATGGGACCGATCGGTCGGTGTGAACATCCCAAAAGGAAGAAGCTGATGGCCGCTATTTTTCGCGTGACCTCACCATCGGCAAAAGTCAAAAAGAAGGTTACCGGCAAACCGGGCATGGCTAAAAGAACAAACAAAGTTCCCAAGTAAGCTTCGCGCTCGCTGCGGGTGGGCAGCCTCGATTGTGCGAACGCGAAGGCCACCGCGCGAACTCGGTGAACTCTCCGACGTACACCTCAGCCGACGGTACTCCATGGCGAACTCGCCACCGGCTTTGAGAGCCCGCATTTCTGGCGACTTACCAGCAGATCGCCGAATAGGAAGAACTCGAGGGGGCGACCCCCCTTGGTTTCTCCCAAGCTTTGAGACTCTCGTCGACTAACGTCTAAACCACTCGCCGGATGGTCCGCCAGCTATGCCTAGCGCGGTGAGACATCACAGTGGTCTTCAAATCGATATGTACCTTGCCGCGCCTCCAGCCCATCGGTGGCAATAGGTGCAGCCGAGCAGAAGCGCTACTGCCGGGAGGTATTTTCAAAGAGAGCGGTATTTCCGAAGCGATCGGGCCAAACCGTTCTATGCGAGAATCGATGAGGAGGGGCAAAGTATCGCACAGCTTCGAACCTTTTGGTTTTACCGCCCGCACGGAGCTGATACTGACGCTCGTTTCACCGCGGTTTCTGAATTCAAGCACGCATTCGACGTAGTCACGCACGATCGACGCTTCATACTCGATTAGCAGAGATGACTTCCCGAAGTTTGCTGGGAGCCATTTTTTCAAAATATCTGAGAAGAAAGACAAAATATTCCAGTGCCGGCTGGCGCGCTGTAGTGATTGTGGTGACTCATTCTACCACTCTGTCGGATTTTTCCGCGCATGCAATTTAGTCGACCCAAAACTTTGAAATGACGCCAGATTACCCCGTTCTTCGCCATGGCGTAGGATGGGAGGAGTTCGCATGTAAAGGAGGGACGGCTATGACACCGCAACAAATCGCAGATTTGCGAGAGCTGGCCGATTCTGGGAAGTCCGTCACACTGAGCGCCAAGGAGTTCACCTGGCTGTTGGATATGCATGACGAGATGAAGGTGGCTCTGCGCGGCTTGTTTGAAACCCACGTCGCGATCGATCCGCCAAATACAGGACCGTGCCCCGAGTGTCTCGCCGCAACCGTCGTGCTGGAAAAAGTAGATGAGGCTTCTGGCTGATATCCCAGGAACGCAGCCATCATGGAAGAGCGGACGACCCCGAAACGGAGGAAGAAGTGCCGGCGAATATGTAAGAGCAGCTCGAAGATCAGCCGAAAGCGCTCGCCGAGAGGTATGACAAGGGGAAGCATGCCACGCAGTCTCTGGTTTCTCGATCAGTTCGCGGCCCTGAATACCGAACTAAAGAAACCTGAAGCCGATCTGGGTCTCATCGCGGGCGTCACTGCCGTGATCGAACTGGCTCCCGATCGTTTCGGCGAGTAGATGGTGGGCCCTTACCTCACTGAGTGAAACGGCACGCGAAGAAGCGAACTACGGGTTATAGGCCACGCCGATCTTCTATTAGGTCTCGCCACCCTCAGCATAAAGTTGCCAGGTCAGCACCGTATCTGCGTCCCGTACTTTCGCTGTATTTTTCTGCGCGATCTCGTAAGCATCCCGGCGCTCCATGCTGCACCACGCAGGGTTGAGGGCTTGTGCCGGCGCCGACCAATCCCGTCGCTTGGGCACTATTCATCAATGAGATGCTTTAACAGTCATAAATATCTTAACGATGCCTGTTGCCTTCTTAATCTTCCGTGTGTATCTTTATATCTGTCTACAATTCATTATCACTACTATACGAGTTCATGGCGACGTTTCATTTAACAAGCAGACAAGCATGCGAAAATTCCAAATCGGCGAAAAAGTCAGATACCAGGGTTGTTCGGGACTTATTAAGCGTGTCTACGCGGATGGAGCGAACCCAGACCAGTACGACGTCGTTGTCACGACGTTCAGCGGAGCTTTCGCGGTACCGCGGGTCTCCGGAACGTGGCTGGACCCGGCACCGGCACTTGGCGTTCGCATCGGCGCCGGTAGTGCTTAGTTGATCTGAAACTTCGACTCCTCCGTTGCGGCCTCGGTCTTGCGGAGTCATTTCAGATACTCGGTGCGTCGCTCCGCTTCCATGGTCTGACAATGATGTGTACTCCGCTGGATTTGGCTTGTCTGACGCAGACTCGCTTATGAAGGCTGCCAGGTGCCTCACCTTGATGAGTGCCGTAAGTCTTATCCTACTCAGAAGTACGTGGCCGATTTTGTTGGCTATTGTATTGAGAGACCAATTTAGGCATCTTTCAACAACTCTTGGGCTATTGCACAAAAAAAGGAGTAACACTTGGACACAGACAAAATTCTAGAAGAGTTGAAACAGGAAAAAGCGCGACTCGACCGAGCTATAGCAGCGCTCGATGGACCAGCATCATCATCGAAGGTTATTAGGAAGTCGCGGATCGCGACTCAACAGCCGAAAGCCGCTCAACAGCGGGTCAAAGCGAAAGAAACGAAACGAGGCGGAATGACTCCTGAAGGTAGAAGGCGCTTGTCACTGGCGCTGAAGAAACGCTGGGCGGAACGCAGGAAAAAGGGATCTTGAGATAGATAGCCTTGCAAGGCCTTGTTATAGCGTCGGCCCCCGGACGGAAAGAATCCATGTTTGCTGCGACCTCACCTGGAAGGCGAGACCATTTCCAAGAGAGTCAAACATACTAAAGGAATGCTTGTCGTCAGATAACATTTCTGCGGAGGATAGTCTCGAGTTTCGTAAACGCGAAAGCCGCGCCGTGGCCCTGTTTTATGCGCGTATTGCTGAATCAAACGATGCCCAGCGGTGCCACTGATCCAATTTCGCGTCAGGGCTCGAAGATTCACTTTTTCGCAAGCGAGTGTCTCTGAGCTGAAAAGCTAATGTAGGGTCTCTTCGCCCACCAGCACGCATTTTCAAGGGCGGAGCTTACGAAGCTGATCGTATTCGCTGGACTCGCACTTATTTCGAGCCATCGGTCGGGTTTTCCTTCAAGCGCGGATCGTCTGTAGACACGCAGCGCGAATTTGAAGCTTCCGCGACTCGAAGCGCTCGCGCGGTTTCTTTGGATAACCCGGGTTCAAACCCCTGTTGGTCCAACTCAAGCTCAAGCACGAAATCGGGACTCTGCCTGGATTGTTCACAGGAGTGCGCCGAATCAAAGGCGTTAAACTGTACCATCGCCGTAGAGGTGCTGTAGCGTCAGGTTTTCCTCCGCCTAGGGGCGGAATCAGCAAATAGCAGCCCACAAGCGCGAGCGCGGCGGCGTAGCGCGGGTTCATATCAAGCGCCGTGTCACCTGCCTTTCCCATTGCTCCTTTGCATTGTGAGGGCGGCGAATCTCTTCGCCGTGCTTGTTGTAGCAGTCCACGTGCGCGATACGTTCGGGGGCCGTTCCTTTCGCGTGAGAAAGCACCTTGAACTTATCCTTCTCTCTGTTAATGACATTCAAACAGTAGTCGCAAATCTCTTCTTCGGGCATCAGATTTTACCCTCCGAAATACGTCCCGCGCTAAGCACATCGTACTGCCGCTTTTTGTTTCGCTGCAAGTGCGCCCTTTCATTCGTTAAGCGCGGCAGCGTGTCGAGGCTTCATGGCGTATAGTTTTCGCAACCTGCGGTCAGGGGACGGCGAAAAACACCGGTCTCAGACACGCCACATTTACGCAATGATTTCCAATTACGAGGAGACATGTACGACCTGCGGGGTTTTAACCGGAAGCATATCGACATTGAGATCGAACAGAGCTAGTCGCACAAGTATCGCTCGACAGAGGTATTCATCCACCGCCGTGTCTGGACCGAAATAGAATGAAAAGTGACCAGGATTCACTTCCTCCCCGATCACTTTCTCAAGCCACGTCCGGTCAGCGTCTTCGCATCCTTCAAAGTTGAATGCTATACGCCGCTCCGAATTAACCAACCAGGCAGGGATGGTGAATCCGTGCATCTCCCGAAATTCCGCGCGCATCAATAGGTCGAAGTTTTCCACTCCAGCAACCTCCTGCCCCCCATCCACTTTGCGCCATTGCCGATAGCATTAGCGCATCGTCAGTGATTCCAATCCGATATTAACGACGTTTTAGGAACAAATCGAGACCTTCGTTGTTGCCTCGGCATGGCTAAAGCCTTGCACAGGATACCCGTTCGATGTAGCGAACCAGTTGGAATCAAAAAGGTCAAAAAGGAAAGCCCGTTGGAAATAAAATCGAGCCGGAGGTGTGCGGATGAAAATCGAGCTTCGTCGAGGTAGCCCGGAAGATGCCGCAGCATTGGGGCGAATCGATTTCGAGGCCTTCAAGTCGGTCTCCATTGAACACAGTTTTCCGTGGGATTTTCCTTCGGTAGAGGTCGCGACGGCCGCCGTCGGTGGGATGCTCGCGAATCCCGGTTTCTACTGCGTTGTGGCAGAAGCCGACGGCAAAGTCGTCGGCAGTAATTTTCTCGACGAGCGTAACCCGATCTCAGGTGTCGGTCCGATTTCGGTCAGTCCGGCAGTACAAAACCAAACTATCGGACGCGACTTGATGCGCGCCGTGATGGACCGCTCCGCGGCGCGCGGCTTCGCGGGATGCCGCCTCGTGCAGGCCGCCTACCACAATCGCTCGTTGTGCCTCTATACGAAGCTCGGTTTCGACACCCGCGAACCGCTCTCCAAGATGTTCGGGCCGCCGCCCCGCGTCACGCTTGCGGGATACGAAGTGCGCCCGGCGAGCGAGCGCGATCTGGAGGCGTGTAACCAGCTTTGCGCGCGAGTCCACGGCCACCATCGCGGCGGCGAACTCAAGGACGCGATCAGTCAGGGTTCGGCCAAGGTCGTCGAGCGACTTGGACGAGTCACCGGCTACGCCACCGATATCGCCTTCTTTGCCCACGCTGTCGGCGAAACCAACGATGATATCAAGGCTTTAATCGCTAGCGTCGCGGAGATTGGTGGAGGCGGCTTCCTGCTTCCGACGCGTAACACCGAGCTGTTTCGCTGGTGCTTACAGCATGGGTTGCGTCTCGTCCGTCAGATGACCTTGATGACAACGGGGCTCTACAATGAACCGATGGGGACTTACCTGCCAGTCCTCTATTGAGGCGACCGCGTGATACCGTCGCCGAATCGACGCCGTTTTGGGAGCTAGCAAGGACTAACGCACCACTGCGTGCAAAGGCGTTCAGGATATCCGTGGTGGCTGCCTTAACCCAATTGAAAACTGCTTTAAACGCGTTTTGAGCTCGAACTGGCATAAGTAATCCAATTCAAAATTCAAATTGGAGCACGGCCAAGAATAATTTCAGCATCGCCGCGTTCGACGGCATCGCAGATGCGAAAAAAGGTCATCTGCTCGCGATGGGAAAAACCGAGTCACGAGATGTATTCGCTTCTGTGCCATCACGGTAAAGGAGTTTTACACCCAGAACGTCGGAAACCAATGACTGAGAAGGATACCAAGGTGAATTGCACCCTTGGGTTCGGGCACGTACGTACCCACAAGAGCTATAGCAAATGGCACGCAGGACGTTATCGCGGACGAGATAGAGGAATTTATCACCGGCGAGTTCCATCGGCCCGAACCTGATCGCATTCTTACTACAGTGATTTTTGCCAATGTCGAGCAATCAGGCGCATCCAGGAAGGAAATCGATGAACAGCGATGGCGCACTTGCTCAAAACCTCACACGGGGTCTTGCGGGCCGAGTTGGCAGAATTTCGCGGACGGCCGCTGCGAACACCGGGTGACGGTCTAATGGCCACGTTCGATGGACCGGCGCGGGCAATAAAATTTGCGACCTCAGCACGTGAAAAGATTCGCGAATTAGGACTACAGCTGCGCGCAGGACTGCATAGGGGCGAGTGTGAGTTAATCGGCAACAACATGCGCGGGACCGCCGTGAACATTGCGGCGTGGGTCGCTTCTCTGGCGAACCCCGATGAGGTTTTGCTTTCAAGCACAGTTAAGGATCTCGTTGCTGGCTCGAACCTTCAATTGGCCGTACTTCAATCGGGCCGCGAACCCTTATCTACTGGCCGACAGCGTCCCAACGCGCTCGCATATGCGGGACCCCTCGCCGCCATCCGCACGATGGATCAGAAGGCAGCCGACATCGCGCTTCCGTCGGCGATCGGTAGTGCCGCAACGAATCACAATTCATCTACCCGTGACGGTGTGACGCTTGTGACGTGCGCGATAACGTGTTGGTTCGACATTCCGCGAAGCACTTCAGCTCTGATTTCGTAACCTCTCGCCGTCTCTTTTGCCGAAGCTGGGCGATCGCTTTCGAGAAATCGTTCGATCCTGTGGACCGCTGAGCGGAAGCCGAGCTGGCGGAGAAATAACCGGGCCTTGTCCTTGGTGTCGATCCAGTTCAGTTCCGCGTTCTGCCGGAACAAGGCCAGGGCAGCGCTGGCCGAGATGACCGGGTCTTTACCGTCCGACCGTGCCAGCGCCGTGAACGTCCTGAGAGCCGCGGGCAACGCAGTATCATCGGACTCGTGCTCCGGGCGAATATTCGCGAGCTGGCAGGCCGCCTCAACCATTGCTTCGGTGAAGCGATTCTCATGGTACCGCCCGGCAACCTTCGCGATCGCAAACAGGGGTTCGAGAATATCGCGCAAGCGGTCGTCGGTCTCCGCACGAATGGGAAACTGTTCGGCGCGATCGTATGCATTCGCAATTTCCGTCGCGTGCTGAAGTGCCGCCAGATGGAGATCGTCCCTGAGTCTGTTGAGCTCGTGGCCCTGCTGCTTCGGGCTGAATCGCTCCAGGCGCTCGTCACCCCGTTTGCGGATAAGCGTAATTCTGAAGCTACGATCGGCCAGGGTGGTGGAAAGCCGATTGATTCCGGCGAGCACCCGTGGCGCATAGACATTGAATTCATGGAATGAGTTGGTTTTCGCATCGACGATGCGCGGGACCCGCGCGCCGCGTCGGAACCCGGCGTTCAGTATCGCCATTAACGGAGCATGGCTCCTGCGGTCGCCGTCAGTGAGATTCTCCACCTCGTCGAACAGCTGGGTGCCGCAATTGCGTTCGGCATCGCGAAAGACGAAGGCGGGCGAAGGATCGGTCGCAGAGCGGGTCGCGTTGAAACAGAGATGCCCCAGCAGATCGAGCAAGAGGGTCTTGCCGCAGCGCTTGGTTGCCGAAGTGATGTGGATATAGCCGAAGACCGCGAAGAGCGAATGCATAAACGTTCCGGTGACCCAGAGCGCGATGAGATCCGCCTGCCAGGTTTCACCGAAGTGGACGTGCCTCACGAGGGGCTCGCGGACCCGAGTGATTACGTCGGCGAGATCGATGCGCTCGTCGCGCCGGTACCGGCGAATCGCTTGGGGCGAGAGCGTCGCCCGGGTCGCGGCCAGGCCATCGTTCGACGCGAGTGTAACGTTGCCATCACTCGAGACCAGCGCGAGCCTGTCCGCCAGCGGCACCGCATACACCAGGCACCCGTCGTAGCGTACATACTGCGCGGCGCGGCGTTCGATCTGACGCTCGGCTCGGTCGAGCGCCCAATCGAGGGACAGGTCGTCGATGCTAATCGGTGCCAGACATAGTTCTTGCGCCAGCCGTTCGAGCTGCGCGACGGTCCCGCCCCTACTGAAGAACTGGTCTAGTCTCATCCGTTCATTGGTATTCATTATTTCCCCAATCAGAGATCGACGCGCTGGATTCGCGCCTGCCGCGACCAGAGGAATTCCTGCAGGGTAGCGAAGGCGCTTCCCGTCTCCGCGCGATGCGTCGAGTCGGCGTCGTATACGAATCGGACTATCCGGTGGTCCAGAACGATACTGTCCCAATCGCCGGGATTGAGGCGTTTCATGACGTCGGATTCGTCCGCTGTCGCCCAGAGGCCGACGAGGTCGACACAGCAAAGCCCGTGTGACGCAGCGCTGTCCGCTTTGAAGACCTCATCGGTGACGTAAAGCGGAATGTCCGCATCCGAGAGCAGTGATGCGCAAGCGGGCGGAACGTCGAGCGCGAACTGTCGCCCGGGGCAGACCTCGTATTCGACCGCGCCCACACTGCGATCGATACGTGGATCATCGGTTCGGATCTGGTAGGTGGTCAATCGACCGCCTAGCTCATAAACCGGAATCAGAAGAGCGGGCGTCCGGCATTGTTCGGGACCGAATCCGTAGCCTCTGAGTGCGCTCCTCCGGGTGATGGTCTGATAACCGCGCGCCCTGCTGACTGCGGGAGAGATGGCAGAGTCCTGCAGCGCTTGCAGATGATGCGGCTGCAGGGAGGTGTTTGCTCGCGAATATGCACTTGGGGTCTCGCGAGTGAAGCTCTCGATATTCGAATCTGGCTGCATTTGATCAGATCTTCCTGGCAATGCCGATAGCGGTTCTCTGAAACGAAAGAATCAGATGCGGGGAACCAGCTTCTTCCATTTGCGCCGGTTGCAGCGCCTGCACAGGGTCTGCAGATTGCAGTCGTCCGAATCCCCGCCGCGACTCAATGGAACAATGTGATCGACCTCGAGGTTCCTGGCACTTCCGCAGCGTCGGCAGCGTCCGCCGTCACGAACTAACACCAGCGCTCGGACCCGGTCGCTCAGCGGCCTGCGTTCGACTGTTTCACTGGCCTGCTCACCCTCCAGCTCTGAGAATCGAATAAAATCATCTAACTCCGCCACGTCGATTGGCTCAGTGGCGCCGATCAACGCCGCCAGCTTGGCCGGCCGGTTGGGCAGCAGATTGCCCATACGCGCAGCCAGCAGGAGCAAGCAGATCAGATGGGCCTTGCGGGCGTCGGCCAGACGGCGGAAGCGCTCGTCGTTCAGCAAGTCGCAGGGCAGTCTCACCTCGCGATGCTTCTGCTCAAACTGTCGCAGGTTTCTGAAGCCGAAGTACTCATTCATATGGCTGCTCTGAGGTGCTCTCGTGTGATATCGGCGTGACTAGGCAAGGTTGATTCTGACCACCTCGACCGGCTGCTTGCGGTAGGGTTCGAGATCGACGCCCCGGAGTTCGGGTATCCGGGAGTAGTCGACCGCACCGCGGCGCAAGCCGCGCAGCACCTCGGCGCCGCATCCGTAAGTGCGTCGCGCGGTGGCAAGTTTCTCGAGTTCCTCGCGGGCGTAGCGCTCCTCCAGCGTTGCGCGGTCGAGTCTGAGCCGGGCGGTGCGATAGCGGGACGCGGCATTCCGCCACTGCGGGTCGTTGCTTCGATTCAGTTCGTCGTCTTCATCCGGCCAGCGCTGTTCGAGCACTCGCAGCCAGAAGGCGGTCTCGGTCTCCAGCAACTTCGTCACGTACTCCCGATCGTGCCGCACCGTGACCAGCGTCCCGGCTTTGCCGTCGAACGACCAGTAGTGCAGCTCTTCGGCGCCTGAGACCTCTAGCTGGTGCTGGACCTGGGCATAGTAGTGCGCTGGTATCCGCCCCTCACGCAGGGCAGCCTGATCGCGGTTTCCCCAGGGGCATTTGATCTCGAGTACGATCGTGCCGTCGAAACTAAGACCGTCGAGCGAGGCCCGCATCCATTGCAGCCCGTCGTGCACCAGACACAGCGGCTCCATCTGGATCCCGGTGTGGCGCTCATAGGCGATGCGAGCGGCATACTCCAGAGCGCGACCGCGGCGTGCCGCCGGACCGACGCCGCTTTCGCGGGCGAGTCCGGTCTTCACCGACCACAGATACCCGTCGGGTCCTGAAGGGCGCGTCGCCCATGACCACCGGCGCGTCGCTCGCCCCGATGCCCTGCAGCCGCCAGCGATGCCATTCGGGCGTATTCTGTTTGAGCCGTTCAATCCTGGGCATGGACCGTCTCCCTGCTCGCGGTTTTCGCGAGCTTGCGCTTGAGCACCTCAATTGCCCGCTGAAATGCGGTTTCGTTCATTTCGCTTAGGGAAGCGACCTTGTAGTACATCAGTACCCGGTCGAGGTCGGTCTCCGTTTCGCCGATCAGTCTTTCGAGTTCGCGGACCTGATCGGCTGCGATCGGGCGATCTGAACCCGGTGCTGTAAGGCGGGTCTCCATGCGTTCGTCTTCGGGATCGTCGCCGGTGGCCAGCAGGAACGACTGCAGCAGAGCGTATTTTAAGGCTCCGGTCATCGCCTTGTACGGCGCCTTGTCGCCGGTATCGAGGCCCTGGCCCGCCACCTTCGCGACGATCTCCTCGCCGCTGTCGACGTCTGAAAAAGTGTAGGCCATCACCACCTGAGCCATGCGCGCGGTTTCGCCGCGGCTTGGCGTCGATTCGTAGGTGATGTTCTCGAGCGAGGGGATTACGACCACTCCCAGTTCGGAGAGGATGTCGCCGACCGAACCGGCGATATCGGCGGCGGTGACGTAGCTGTAGTTGAAGCGCTCGTTGTGGCCGCGCTTCTGGATGTAGCCGATGCGGCGGCGGACCTCGGCCAGTTTCTGCCGCAGATTCAATCTCACGAAGTCTTCGGTGGCAGCGTCGCCTGGAACAGGTGCGCCCGGTTCGATTGGAGGCGTTGATGCGGTTCCGTCGGGCGGTACGGTGA
>Ga0206850_10016_pt1 | contig 68791 bp, 59 predicted proteins | sample Alteio_BWOrgCont_16_FD_152885 | JGI IMG/M metagenome (GOLD analysis project Ga0206850, IMG submission 152885) | Enriched cells from forest soil in Barre Woods Harvard Forest LTER site, Petersham, Massachusetts, United States -... | ecosystem: Environmental > Terrestrial > Soil > Temperate forest >...
CGGCTCCCCGGCTTTTGTAGTGACACTGTTTCGTTACACCATATCGTGGATCTGTTTTGCATGCCTTCCCTGCGTGAAGGGCTTCCTTTGGCTTTGCTAGAGTCTATGGCTTCAGGTCGCGCCGTCATTGCAAACGCCGTGGGTGGCGTTCCTGAAGTTCTAGGTCTCGACGGGGCCTCGGGACTTCTGATGAGCCCGGGCGATGAAGATGCCTGGACGTCCGCACTTGGCAGCCTTCTGGAAAATCCCGAACACAGGATGGCCATGGGCAAGGCCGCAGCGCAAAAAGTCGAGACTTACTTTTCCAGGCAAAGCATGGCGCGCGGCATTGCCCAGGTTTACGCGGAATCGAATCCCGCATGAAGACACTTCTTTTGGGTTATTACGGAAGCCGCAATCTGGGCGACGACATGATGATGGTCTGCCTGTTGGATTGTCTGCAGGCTCAAGGTGCTGAGGTTACCGTTATTTCCGAGGACCCCGCCGAAACGGAGTCCCGCTTCAGCATCCCTGCCATACAGAATGTGGCATTAATGGGAGAGTGGGGACCGCATTCCGTTTGGCTGAAAGGTCTTCCTTTCCGCTTGATCCGGGAGATATGGAGCTCCGAGGCTTTGGTCGTGGGCGGTGGCGATCTTATTCGCGATGATTTAAACTGGCACGTTTACTTCTACACCGTGGAAAAAATCCTCCTGGCTCTGCTCCTGGGGCGCTTCGTGTATCTGGTGAACGTCGGCATTCCCAGGCCCCGGACATGGTACGGTCGAAAGTGTCTTGGCTGGATCCTGCGTCGTTGCCGAGCTGCCATCGTGCGCGACGCGCGATCGGTGGAGGTGTGCCAGGAATACGCTCCAAATTTAAAGTGCGTTCAGGCTCCCGACGTCGTCATGCATTTGCCCGAGATGGTATACGGTTCTTTATCTGCCGTGCCGTTTCACACTCCTCCATCTCAATCCAATTATGTCGTGGTTTGCCTGCGGGGCCAACCCAACATGTATGGCCGATACTCCTTGGATGAGCGGCATATTCGAGGGTTTGCCGAGTGTTTGGATCATTGTGTGGAAAGGCATGGGTTGCGCGTGGTGTTTCTGCCTTTTCAACAAGGGGATGAATGGGGAGACGAGCCGTTGCATCGGCAGGTGTTGGCGGCCATGAAACGGCCGGAAGCCGCTCTCATGCGGAAATGGACGGGCGACTTCAAGGAGTTGATGGAGTGCCTCGGAAATGCGCGTATGGTTTTTGCGATGCGACTTCATGCCGCCATACTGGGCCTGGGGTTGCGGAGACCCTGCATCCTCATGCCGTACGATCAAAAACTGGATGAGTTGGGCAGGCAATTCGGGTTAAAGTCCGACATTCGTCCCAAGGATTTGGAAGAACCGTCAACCCTCATGCAAGCGCTGGACTTATATCTCGAGACTGCTGATTCCCAAGTTACACAGAGTTACGAAATCAGTTGGAAAAAAACAGTCTTTCATTATTTTTTTACCCCGCACCCCCTCAATTGAAGTTCTATTTCATCGCGTGAGAATTCTGGTTCTTTCCATGGACGTCCCGGCGCCTGTTCACAGGCCCGGATCCCCGCGTTCGTATTATTTTTGTGAAGAGCTGGCAAAAACCCATGACCTCTACTTGGGGACCCTCTGCGAAGACAAGGATCAGCTAAAATGGCTTGCTGAAGACCCCGCTTATAGGCGCATTTTCCGGGAATTTGAAGTATTGCCGTCACCGCCCAAAAAAGTGGGATGGTGGAACCGCCAGAAACATCGGTGGTCGTTTTCGGTGTATTACTACACGAAGGATCATTATCCAGTCTATCATCGGCAAATGGTGGAGCACATAACCCGCTGGGTTCGTGAAAAAAACATCGACATGGTTTACGTAAACGGCATGGAAATGACCCAGTACGTTTCCCCTTCTCTGGATATTCCCAAAGTATCGGACGTATGCGACTGCCTTTCCCTGCTTTTCCGGAAAACGGGCGCCTCTAAAAAAAGCCCGATCCTGAAATTGCGCTTTCTTCTAGAGTCCTACAGCCTTGCGCGCTGGGAACGCGCCCTGGCGAAGGCGTTCTCCCTCCTCATCGTCATTTCACCCCTGGACGAAAAGGGACTCAAAGCCGCCGCGCCCAATGCCCGAACTTTGATAATCCCCAACGGTGTGGACGTCGGCTACTTCAAGCCGCAGGGTTTTCCGCAAAAGGCTCGGATTGTTTTTACTGGCGTCCTGTCTTATTTGCCCAATGAGGACGCGGTTCTGTATTTCGCGGAGAGCGTCTTTCCACGGATCAAGAAAGAAATCCCCGAAGCGGAATTTTGGGCGGTGGGCAAGGGACCGTCCGAGGAAATACGCGCCCTGGCATCCCGAGACGGGATTCATGTCACGGGTACCGTGGAGGATATCCGCGAATATTTGGGCAGCGCCAAAGTCTTTGTGTGTCCCCTGCTTTATGGCGCGGGGATGAAAAACAAAATCCTGAGCGCCATGTCCATGGAACGGCCCGTCGTCGCCACCTCCATCAGCCTGGAAGGTATTGCGGCAGTTTTGGGTCGGGACGCGCTGGTGGGAGACACCCCTGAGCAGCTCGCCTCGGAAATAGAGAGGGTGCTCCGGGACGACGGCCTGGCGCAGCGACTGGGACGAAGCGGGCGGACTTTGGTCTTGGAGCGCTATGCGTGGGAGTCCGCTTTCAAAATCCTGAGGCCCGCAATAGCTCAGTTCGAGCCCCGCAATTCCTGAACGCTTATAGCTTATCGTCGATCTTGGTCCCGGCCTTCGATCTTCTGACTCAACCTTCTCCACTTTTGTCGGATTTCAACGCCGGGATAAACTGGCCCGCGAAACCCCGAAACATCTCGACCTCTTTTCCGCTCCAAATTCGGAACGGAATCATGAGCAAAGGATAGGTGAGCACGATTAAGGTTTTAAGTAGGAGAGAGAGGACAACGTTTCCGGGGTTAACCTGGTCTGCCACCAGGTAAACAACAATGGCCAAGACCAGCATTTTCAGCATACGCCCATATTCATAAGGAATGCGATAGAGCCGCTGTGACATGAAAAATGCCACGCCCATCATCAAAAAAATAGCCGCAAGGGTGGCAATGGCCGAACCCATCACGCCATAAAGCGGAATAAGAATAACGTTGAGAGCCACGTTGAGAAGCGCCATGGCCAGTGTATTGAGAGCCAAATACCGGGTCTTTTTCCGGTACAAAATGCCGAACTGAACGTAGACATAAACGCCGTAACAAACGTATGCGAGCGCTATAAGCGGGACATAACGCGAAGACGAGAGGTAGCCGGGATCCGCGATGATTCGGATGATGTCGTGTATGAGGACACAAAGTCCGAGACCGAAAAAAAACTGCAAAAAGCCGAAGTAATTAAAAATGTTGGAAAAAATTCCTGGCGCGCCCGGTTCGCGAACGATTTGAAATTGTTTGGGCGCCCAAAACATGAGGAAAGGGCTTAGAATGAGGAAGTTGGGAAGCATCCCGAACTTGTAGGCCAATGAATAAATCCCCACGCTGGTCAGGCTGTCGGCGGAGGGCAAAAGTCGCTGCAGGAGAAAGCGGTCTCCGAAATTAATCAGATACATTCCCAGCCAAGTCCCGATGAGGGGAAAGCCGTACCGAATCATGGGAAGGAAAATTTTCCGCGAAAAACTTGTGCCCACCTGCCCAATCAGGTAAACGAACAAGACGGAACCGATTAAGGCCGAAGCGATGAGGCCCCCCGTAACAACGCCATTCACCCCCAGGCCCAATATCACCACGAACAGGATGTTGAAGCCCAGGCCTAAAAACAGCCGGGCGGTGGAAAAGGAGATGAACCAGATGGGCATTTCGCGAATACGGAAATAGGCCATCGGGATGTCGATGACAAGATTCAGCCCCAGGGTAATGAAAATCAACGTGAACAGATGAGAATACTGTGGGGATTTCAGAATGAGAGAAGAGAAAGATCGTGAGAAGGGTATCAGCAAAGCCAAGGACATCAGGGAAAGAACCAAAGTGGCGAGGAGTCCGGAACTTACCACGTTGTTCTTTTCTTCGGGCTCGGAATACTCATAGTAAAACCGCATGATGGCCTGCGGAATCCCCATCGCCAGAAACAGCCCGATGAGATAGACCGTCAAATCCAGCATTTCCAAGGTACCGTAGTCTCGCGGGGACAGGTAATGCGTGTAAATAGGCAGCAGCACAAAAGCTATAGCCTTGTTCAGCAGATCGCCCAGGCCATAAATGGCGAACTGCCTCCCGGCGTTTTGAATCAGTGGAGGTTTCGGCATGGTTTTAAAAAGCTTCCGGCGATGAAAACCATTACAGGATATAACAAAACGAGCCCTCTAATTAAATCTTCCATTCCGCTTAATGATGACATCTTCAGCACCGTAATTCCAGTTCACAATTTCATGTTTCTACGTTGGTTTCTCTTCATGGAATCCGGAAGCGCTAAAGGCCTTGTTGCACTTGATGTTCTGGCGATCCTCGCGATTTTTTTGAGCCTTTATTCTTACGCCGTCTATCCTTTTATTCTGATACTGTTAAGGCCTCTTTTCAATAAGAAGGTGCATCAGGCCGATACAGAGCCCACGGTATCGATGATCATCGCCGTTTACAATGAAGAGAAGAAAATAGGGGATAAGCTGGACAACACCTTGGAATTGGAGTATCCCCGCGACAAGCTCGAAATCATCGTGGCCTCGGACGCCTCCACGGATGACACAGAGGCCATCGTGCGGCGATTCCCTGGGGTAAAACTTCTGCGCGCCGGGGAACGTGGAGGCAAGGAGCGCGCCCAGAAAATCGCCTTGGACGCGACCCGAGGCGAAATCCTCGTCTTTACCGACGCCGGGACGTTCCTCGACAAAAGCGCGATACGCAGCATCGTGCGGAACTTCGCCGACTCTTCTGTGGGTGCCGTCAGTTCCTGCGACAAGCTGCTTTCTGTTCAGGCGAAAAACGCGGAAGATCTTTATGTCCGGTACGAAATGATGCTCCGCCGTTTGGAATCGGGCTTCAACGGCATTGTGGGTCTCAGCGGTTCCTTTTTTGCCGGCCGGCGTGAAGTCTGCGAAGGGTGGGCGGAGGACCTACCCTCGGATTTCAATACGGTTTTTTTGGCCCGGAAAAAAGGGCTTCGCGCGATTTCCGACGACGCGGTGGTGGGGTATTATCGGGACATCCAGAAAAATCAAAGCGAGTACAAAAGAAAGGTGCGCACGCTGATCCGGGGGATGGACACGTTTATGCGCACCCTGGAACTTTTGAATGTTTTCAAGTACGGCGCCTTCTCCTGGCAGCTCATCAGCCATAAACTGATGCGATGGCTGGTGCCCTTCTTTTTAACCGCGCTTGCCGCCGTCACGCTCGTAGGCGCTTGGGAGGGGAGCGCCTTGTGTTCAATTTTATTCGCGTTACAATTTGTTTTTTATGCCTTTGCGCTTTTGGGCGCGCTATCGAGCGGTTCTAGAAAATGGCTTCCCGTCAAAGTCGCGTTTTATTTTTCCTCGGTCAACGTCGCCATTCTTTTGGCATGGGTGGGCTATTTCAAGGGTGAGCGCATCCGCATTTGGAATCCCACGGTGCGGTGATCTTAATGCGCCGATTCTTCTTCCCCCTGTTTATCCTCTTTAATCTGTGGGGGGCAGGCGTCTTAGTTGCTGCCGCCCATCTTCCTTACGTCAACCTCAGGCCCGTGTTCGGCACGGATGAAAATAACGGCTTCGTCAACCCCGTTTGGTTCGGGGAGGTTCCGGGGTTTCCCGGAACGTTTCTGGTGGCGGAACAGGGCAACGGCCCCTACGTGGACAGCGCGCGCGTCTGGGCCTTAATCCCGGACCAAAATGGAAATTACCACAAGAGGAAATTTCTTGCTTTGAAAGTCCGCAAGAACATGATGGAAATGGGTCTGCTCGGATTCGCATTTCATCCGAATTATCCGCAAAACGGGAAATATTATATCGACTATGTGCCGCCCACCCGCGGGAAGTACGATTCAGAAATCGTTGAAGAGCGGATTGCCGCACCGTCTTTGCTGCAAGACGGGGGATGGCGTCCGCGGCGCATTCTAGGAATTCAAAAGCCCAAAGACAATCATAATGGCGGCACGATGGCCTTTAAGGACGGTTATCTGTATATCGGCACGGGGGACGGTGGCGAGGGGTTCAATGGCCTGCGAACCTTGCTGGGCGCCATGCTACGCATCGACGTGGACCATCCCTCCCGGGGCTTTGGTTATTCCATCCCTCGGGACAACCCCTTTGTGAACAGCACCTTGCCCGGGGTCCGCAAGGAGATTTGGGCCTACGGGTTTCGCAACCCGTGGAAGTGGAGCTTCGATCCGTTGAACGGAGATCTGTGGGTGGCCGACGTCGGTGAAAGCACTGCCGAGGAAGTGGACCGTGTGGAAAAGGGAAACAACATGGGTTGGCCCGTCATGGAGGGCAAAGGATGCTTCAGTTGGAGTGAAATCAAACCGCATTGCGATGAAAGAGGCCTCACGCTTCCCATCGTCGATTTTCCCCGATCTGAGGCGCAGTGCATTATCGGAGGCTACGTCTATCGCGGGAACCCGTCTTCAGTATTCTATGGGGCATACATATTCGGAGATTGGCAACTGCAGACCCTTTTCGCGATGAAACAAACACACGGCGTTTGGCAGGTCACTAAAATCGCGTCGACTCCCGCGGAAATTTCGTCCTTCGGCACTGATTCCCAAGGCAACATCTATGCCGTGGGTCACAATAACGGCGTCATTTACCTTCTCGATCATCCGGCGCTCACGTCCGCCTCGCCCGCGCCCGGATCCTCCGGGCCGTAGCCGGTTCCTTTGTCCTGATATCCTTGATCCCGATGATCCTAATGGGCCGTTCCACGACAGATGTTATATAATGGAAGCCCCATGAACCGCTCCTTTCTCGCGCTCGGATTCACGGTCTTGTCGGTTTTGGTTCCCTGCTCAAGCTGGGCCATTCGGCTGCGGGCGCCTTTGGATTTTAGGCCGACCGAGCCGCATTCGGATCACATCACCACCATGCTCACGGATTGGCGCTACGATCAGGCCGCATCGGAATACGATTGGACGGCAGCCCATTATGATCGCGTCATGGGGGGCAAAATAGCGGAATACCGGCGGCGCAATCCGGCCATGCAGTATTACATCTACGCCCTGAACCTCACCTTGATTCAGGAATCATCCAAAGATCCTCCTGAAATATTCACTGCCTACTACGGCGACATGAAAAATTGGTACGCCGCTCACCCCGCCTACAAAATAGAGGACGCGTTTTTGCACGACGGCACAGCCTGCCCGGTTTCACAGGAAAAAACCGAGGGATGCCGCCTTCAAGTCACCTGGGCCAATCATACGCGTTGGGTGCCCAATCCCGGCGATCCGGGCCTGCGCGCCTATGACGTCGACAGGCTTCGCAGAGCGATGCTCAATGTGCAGGGATCAGGCTACAACGCGGACGGAATATTCTTTGATGAGCACGCCGAGGGCGATTTTTCGCACTGGAAATCCCTTTCCATCCGCGAATACCCCGACTGGAGCCGTTATGAGGATGATGTCGTGGGACTGCTTGCGGCTGAACGCAAAGGCACCGGCAAGCTCATCCAAATAAATACCTCGGTATATCTCACGTCCTTCGACGAGCGCATGATCCTTGCCGCAGGCGCCTCCCATATGGAACTTTTGAACAATCCCCTGAGCGACTTTATGGAAGACAGGTGGAAATTTGTGGACACCCTTTTGGACAAAGGCGCGTTTCTGGAGGTTGTCAACGGATACAGCTGGGGCGAGGCCACTTCCCTGAAATTCTCTCCCGGCAATGAGTCCTCGGGGGTATTGCGCCTCAAAATGGCGGAGCTTTGCAGCTATTACATGATGGTTCCCTCCTCTCCCGTTAACCTTGCCCTGTTCATGTCCAACAACGGCTGGGAGGCTCCCCACCCCAAAGAGTGGATGAGAGCCCTGGAGGTCGACGTGGGCCATCCGGTTGGCCCCCGCAAGTTGGCCTTTCAGGGAACCGATCCGAATGGCAAGGTGGTGCGCATTTACAGCCGGGAGTTCGACAGAGCGCTCGTTTTTATCCGGACGAAAACCAGTTGGGACTATAACGACTACGGGGACGACGCGAAAATATCCCTGAAGCTTCCTTCCGGGGAAAGATGGTATCCCTTGCGATCCGACGGAACGCTCGGTCTTCCTGCGGCTTGCGTAACACTTCGGAATCCTGAAGGAATGATCTTCCTAAAAGGCTCCACGGCGAAGCGGTAGGCCGGGTTGATGCAGAGAGTAAAAGCGTTCGAATCCCTGCGCGGTCTTTTGGCAGTGTGGGTAATAGCTTACCATGCCTGCCTGACGGCGGGAATGCACGCCGAAACGTGGCCTTTTCCGTTCAGCCTGCTGGGAAAAGGCGATTATGCGGTGGACATGTTCATCATCTTGAGCGGGTTCGTAATCTTCGCCCTCCTCGACAACTCACGGGAAACTTATGGAATCTTCATCATTCGCAGGGCTTTTCGTCTCTATCCCGTCTATCTCGTATGTTTGGCTGTTTCGATGGCTTTGATGCCCCTCTTTATTTCCACGCTCAAAGCCCTGCCCTGGTGGCACCCCTCCACTTTGATTCGCCTTAAAAACCTCAGCGATTCGATTCACTATTTCTGGCCGCAACTTATCCTCCATCTCACCCTGTTGCACGGGCTCGTTCCGGGCGTTGTGCTTCCTTCCACGGATTACGCTTTCATCGGCCAGGCATGGAGCATTTCATTGGAATGGCAGTTTTATCTGGTCGCCCCGCTGTACTACAAATGGATTTCGGAGAGAAATTTCTCCCGCGTTCTCCTCCTCTCTTTCGCCCTGATCCTGATGTGGTATTTCGTCCCCGCGGGAATCGCATTCTTGCCCAAAAGCGCGTATCTGTTTTTTGTGGGAATTACGGCATACTTTGGCTATCGATTCGCGGTACGACAAAAAGCCCTGTTAACGCAATCCGCCTCTTTGATCATCACGCTGCCGATTCTTTTCGCCACGCTGACCTCTTCCGTTCCGCTGATCCTGTTCGCCTTGATTTATTCCCTCGTGTTGGGAACGGTCTTGATGCCCCGCAACGGAATCATATCGGCGGTATCGCGGTTTTTCGAAGGCGGATCCCTTCTGTATCTCGGAAGAATATCCTACTGCCTTTATCTAACCCACATGATCTTCATTTATGTTTGCGCGCATTTCCTGACTTTCGTGTTTCAAAATCACTTGAGCCACCCAAGCCAATGGGTTTTTTTCGCGACGCTGTTCCTTTCTGCCCTGGCGGGAACTTTGCTGGTATCAGCACTCCTTTCCCAATACGTCGAGTACCCGCTGCTGAATTTTGGCAAGCGTATCACCGCAAAATGATCGGCCAAATGAACAGCCAAGGGAAACGCCTTTCGTTGTTTGGAGGGTGTTTAGATTTGAAGAACCAAGGAGTTCTGCCATGAAGGCCCGTTTTCGTTTTCCCCGATTTTTGTTCGTCGCTCCATTTGTTTTTCTTTCGGGAGCGCAGGCTGTGCAGGCGCCCATGGAATACAAGTCCTCTATCCCGCATTCCTCCCACATTACCATGATGCTCACCGATTACCGCTATGGCCAGATTCCCGGCGAATATCAATGGAACGCGGCCCATTATGATTATGTGATGAGCGGCAGCATCTACCAATACCGAAGATTTGCCCCCGGTATCCAATATTTCGTATACGCACTGAATCTCACCGTGATCCGTGAAACTCGCAACGATCAGCCTGACAGCCAGGAGGTCTATTATGCGGACATGCAAAGGTGGTATGCGGCCCACACCCAGTACAACCTTGAGGATGCCTTTCTTCACGATGCCTCCCTCTGTCCGGAATCCCAGCCAAAAACCCAAGGCTGCCGCATCCAGACCGCCTGGGGCACGCACGCCAGATGGGTCATCAATCCCGGCGATCCCGGCCTGCGGCTCTATGACGGGGAACGGCTCCGTCGTATCACCACCAGTGTGCAGAGAACCCGCTATTCCGCCGACGGGGTTTTTTTCGACGAGCACGGTTCGGGCGATCTTAATTATTGGAAGACATTTTCCATTCGGGAATATCCCATCTGGAGCAAATATCAGGACGACATCGTGGGGCTGCTGGCATCCGAACACGCGGCACTGGGAAAACTGATTCAAATCAATACCGCGGGATCCATCACCCCCTTCGAACAGCGCATGGACGTCGCGGCAGGCGCCGTGCACATGGAGACGCTGAACAACCCTTTCAGCAATGAAATGAGGGAACGCTGGGCTTTTATCGACGCCATTCTCAGGCAGGGAGTGCTTGTGGAACTCGTCAATGCCTTCAGCTGGAGAGAGATCAACCTGAATAAATATTATCCAAAGGGCAATGACATTACCCCCGCGAAGCGTTTCGCATTCGCGGAACTTTGCAGTTATTACATGGTGGTTCCTCCGCAATCGGCCGCGAATTTGGCGCTGGACATCACAAACGACGGCTGGGGCGAAAGCTTTTCCTTGCAATGGATCAAGGCCATCGAGGTGGATCTCGGGAAACCTCTGGCTCCGCGCGCCCTGGCGTACCAGGGAAGCGATCACCAGGGCAAACCCCTTCAGGTTTGGTACCGGGATTTTGAGAGGGCCATGGTTTTTATTCGTCCCCAAAAACCTTGGGACTACAAGAGTTACGGAGACAGCACTGCGATTTCAATTGATTTGCCCCCAGACGAAAGCTGGTACCCGTTGAAATCGGACGGCACCTTGGGAGACTCCATCAATGCGGTGACTATCCGGAACGTCGAGGGCGCTATCGTATTCAAGGGAAGCACGCTAAAAACCCCTTAAAACCCCCTCTCATGGGCCGTCAGAGGCCGTTACCGATTCAGAAACTACTGAGAAATATGTATTAAATTTTTATAAAATAAATTTGTTTTTTGTATAAAAATTGGTTTTTTAATAACTAAAAGTGATATTTGACTCGAATAGTTTTCAACTATCCTCTTCTTGAATTGACATAGGGCCGGCGTCTCGGTATCCTTTGTATACATCATCGCATCGAGAGAAGCTTAGCATGGAACCTTCACAAAACCCTCCTTCGGGCCAGTCCGCAGAAGAGCGGGTTGATTTACAGGAGCTCTTGAATCCAAAACCCAAGATCTCCTCCCTTTCAACCTTTGCCCACCTTTTTTGGATCCGGCGCTGGATCATTCTCGGCGTTTGGCTGGTCTTGGGGGTTCCCGCCGCTTTGTTCTTGGCTTTTTACGATATCCCCCGCACCTATTGGGCGACCAGCTACATCCGTTTTCCCAACGTGGTCGGTGACGACGACAATATGGCCCATGATGCGGCGCTGGTCGAAACAGGATCCATTCTGACGTTGTTCAAGAGCTACAACGTGATGTCCCGCACCATCCAGGACGAAAAGCTTCAATTCCAGATTCAGACCAAGGACGTTTTCCGCCGGAACGTCTTCGAGGACATCCAGTACCAAGAGGATGCTCCCGTGGGGCACTACACCTTCATCTTTCAGTCTTATCGCAGACTGGAAGTGGACTTTCTTTCCCCGCGCACCCAACAGAACGCCGTGATTTATCGCGGCGTGGTTCCCGAGGACGGGGTCGTTTCGCTTCCTTCCATGACCCTGCAGATCAACAGGCGACTGCTTTCCATTGAAGGGACTGCCAAAGTGGAAGCGGATTTTCTCCCGCTGCCCGCCGTGTTCACCGAGCTTAAGACCGGGCTGAATGTGGGTTCTTTGGACAAGGAAGACGAGCAGGCCAAGGTCAATTACGCCGTCACTCTTGAAGGCAACGATCCCTACATGATAGCCGACGTCCTGAACGACCTGGTGACCAGCTTCGTGTCGGTTTACACGGGGACCACCGAAGGTCAGGACGTCAACGTGCTTTCCCAGATGGAAAAGGATTTGAACACCGCCCGTGATCGCGACGAAAAGGCGCGGGACGATTTGGCGCAGTTTTATGCCAACCATCCCTTGCTGCTGTCAGCTCAGGATGGCGACGGCTATGCGCTGGTGACTGCCCAGGCGGATAAAAACCAGCTTGAGGATCGGGTGCAAAATCTTCAACAGCTTCAGAATCGCAAGCCTGCGGCGGATGCGGCCAACAGTGTCAAAAGGGCGTGGCTTTCCGACGCCGTGTTCATGTTGAGTTCCTACGGTGTGCTGCAGGTGAATTCCATACAGACCCGTCTGCAGGAGGCAGACGCGAAGCGCAACGAGCTTTCAACCACTTTGCCCCCAACCCATCCGCGTATTCTTGCCTTGGACGCTGAAATCGCGTCCCTGCAACCGGAGCTCGAACAGCTCTTGGACGTCACCTTCAAGAATTGGACCCAGAAGTTGAACGACGCCAGAAATGAAGTGGCGGCACATCTTCCCAAAAACATTCCCATTACCGCGGATTTGGAGGCTAAAAGGCTTACCACGGAAAAGGAAGCCGCGGCCAAGGCCTTGGAAGATCTGCAGACCAACTATACCCGAGCAAAATTCTCAATGGGTCGGGATGTGTTTAAGGTCAACGTCGTGGACGTGGCGAGACCGCCCCCTTATCAAGCGCCCAACTTAATGAGGCGTCTGCTGTTTTCCATGGTCGCCCTGCTTGTGGGCTTTTTTCCGGGATTTTTGTGGATCATTTTCAGGCAGATCCTTTTCAGCCGGATTTACACCCGTGAGGATGCCGAGCGGAAGTTGAAGGCCACGGTCTTGGGAGAAGTTTTCTTTCAGAAACCCCTTAAGGGCGGTGGCGACCCGATGGATTTCTCAGTCTGGTCTCATGTCGAAAACTTCCGGCTGGTGCGATCTGAAATCGAGAACTATTTCTTCACTTCCTCCTCGAATCAGGCTTTCCTGGTCACGAGTTCCAAACCCGGGGAGGGAAAGTCCATTTTTGCAGCCAACAGCGCGGTGAGTTTCGCCCGGCATGGTTTGCGGACTCTTTTGGTGGACGCCGACTTGCGTCAGGGCCATTTGACCAAGGTGTTCGGAACGCAGCGCGCTTCGGGACTGACGGACCTCCTGCGAGAGGCGGGTCAGGATAGAGAAAGTCAGAAGAACCGGTTGCTGGGAGCCATCGTCCCCGCCCGCGAAAAAAACCTTTTCTTTCTGCCCCGGGGCACCCAGGGGTTGCGGGCGGGAGAATCGCTCAGCCAGGGACGGATGGAGGACTTCATCGCCATGTTCCGCGGAGAGTTCGACGTCGTGGTGGTCGATACGTCTCCCGTGCTTCCGGTCGCCGACGCTTTGAATTTGATGAGAGCCATTCCCAACGTCGTGTTCCTGGTTCGCTCGGGCGAGATATCCTCTTCAAGCGCCAAGGAAACTTTGGAGAGGATTAAGGCGCGCGGAGTCCGCGTAGGATGCGTCCTGAATGCCATCCACGAGTCGCCCTTTATTAAAAATCAGTTTTCCCAGTACGAGGATTATTATAACGCGAACAGCGGCGATGTTTCGGCTGCGCCTCTTCCGATGGCACCCCCGCCTCCGCAGCCTCCCGCTCCGATGTTTGGGGAAAGACAGCCCAACAAGAATCCCGCGGTTCCCGCAAGAGAGGGAAAGCGGCCGAAGGTTTACCTCTCGCCCTCATCCTCCTCGATGGAGAAACTTTTCCGCTAGGCCTTAGTCTCTCGGGAGTACTGCCATGATCTTAGACATTCAATCCACCTCCGCTCCTCGCGGGACAACATCCCGCAAGGGCTTTTTCCCTCCGGTTAATCTGCTTGACGCCACCTCGGCGGAAAGGCATGATGGATTTGCCACGGCCTTTATGGCCGAAGGTGAAGAGGCCGAGGTGCATGGATTTCTCATGAACCATCCCCAGGTCACTTTTTGCCATCATCCGGGTTGGGTGAAGGTGTTGCAAGAGGCTTACGGCAAACAAGTGCGCTTCCTGCTGCTTCGTTCCTCGGACGGGGTGTTGACAGGAGTCGTGCCCATCGTGGATTTGAGCAGCTGGATTTTTGGAAGGCAATGGGTCTCACTGCCCTATCAGGACTATGGCGGACCCTTGGCTTCCAGTCCAGTTGCGGAGTCGGTCTTGGTGGACGCCTTGAAGCATGAGGCGGTCATTCGCGGTTGTCGTCTGGACATCCGCTGCGGCAACCCATTGACGTCCTACTATCCCGCCCCGGTCAACGACAAGGTCGCCATGACGCTTTCCTTGGAAGGGCTCACGGAACAGGTTTACTGGAAAAAACTGAACGCACAAGTTCGCAATCAGGTTCGCAAGGCGGAAAAATCCCAGGTGACCTTGAAGCGGGGCGGCCTCGATCAATTGGACGCATTTTATTCCATTTTTTGCGAGAATTCCCGCAACCTCGGCTCTCCGGTCCACTCCCGACGTTTTTTTGAAAGCACGCTGAAAAACATTCCCGGAACCGAAATCGTCACGGCGTGGCGTGAGGGCCGCTGCATTGGAGGCTTGGTGCGCATTCGCTTTCAGGGCACTTTGGCCATTCCCTGGGCTGCCACGCTCAAGGAAGAGAGAATACACTGCGCCAATAACGCCATGTACTATGACAGCATCTGCATGGCTTTCCGGGACGGCTTTAACAAAGTCGATTTCGGGCGCAGCACCCGCGGTGAAGGGACCTTCCGCTACAAGGCCCAATGGCTGGCACAGGCATCGCCGCTGCCTTGGTATCAATTCGATGTGAAAGGTCGCGCCCTGGATCAGCTGACCCATGCCAAATCCTCGCTGGGGCTTCGCTTGGTTTCCCAGCTTTGGAGCAAAATGCCTTTGTCTTTGGCCAATCGTCTGGGGCCCTCTTTGCGCCCCACACTTGCCGCATAAAGCGCAAAGATTACATTTAGAGAACATCGTGCTTCCTAAAATGTCTCATAATCGCCGGCGAGCCACGGCTTCACATTGGGTTGCCTCTTGGGTCGCCCTATGCGCCGCTTGTTTATTTCTGGCAGCTGGAGCTTCGGCGTCCTCCCCGGATAAGAACCCGCCCCAGCGCGACGTGTTCAGGGCGGGTGACGGGATCATGATTACGGTACCCTTGGACACCGACGCGGTGATCAACGGTACCTTTCCCATCGATTCTGCGGGTTACGCGGATTTGCCCGTCATGGGGCGTGTGTACGTGAACAACAAAAGCGTCAAGCTCATCGAAGATTTCGTCTCCAAGGAAATGGCGCAATACTTGCGCGATCCCCATTTAAGCGTGCGTCCCGCATACCGGCTCACATTCCTCGGAAACTGGCAGCGGCCTGGCATGCATTGGGTGGACGCGGAAGCTTCGGTATGGGAGGCCGCCAAGGTCGTGGGCGGTCCGGTGAACGCCATTGATCTCGATGACTGGTATATCATGCGCGGCTACAGCAATGTTTCGTCTGACATCTTGGCCGATTTCGCACGCGGCTCCAGTTTGCGTGAAGCCGGTGTGCGTTCCGGGGACATTTTCGTGATACCTATTCCCGATCCGACGGTGGGATTCTGGCCGCGTTTCAAGGAGGTTTTGGGCGTCACGGCCCAACTTGCCGGAACCGCAGCCGCTTTGGCGACCGTGTATGTCACCTATCTCATTTATGAAAGCACCCGGCCCATACATTCCGTCACGGTGTGCGGTGTTCCTGCAAACGCGGCGCCGAGCACCACGACCAATACTTGCAGCACCACTACAAATAATCAGTAGCGCGCTCATTTTAAATTTCTAACAGTGTCGAAAAGCGTCAAATAAGTGCGGCAAAAACTTATGGAAAGGGCCGCCGCACTTTAAAGGAGGGGTAAAATGAAAAAGCTCGCGTTGCTTTTTGTTTTTTCCTCAATATTCGCCTGCAACGACGGCAGCCCGACGGGCGAATCCACTTCCACTCAAGTCCCGGTCCAGATCCAAGGTCCAGTCCAATCCGGGCCGGCCGTTCAGGCCAATCAAATTGGCCAAGCAAGTGCCGGTTTAAATCAAACCGGCGCTGCAGCTCATCCATCCGGGTCGGTAGCTGACAGCTCTTTTTCGGGGAGTGCCGTTACCGGAGTGGGCTCCCCCTAACGCCGCAGCGCTTTCCAGATTTTCCGCGTTTCCTCCAAGAAGGCGCCTTCTCTGCCTAGCAACCAAGCCGTCACCGGGAAGGTGAGAATTTCGGCCGCAATTTTTTCGCAGCCCGGGTAAGAGCCGTCTTGAGGAAATTCCGCCGGGACTCCCGGCAGACGGGAAAGGATGTCGGGATATTGTCCCGTCACCCCGCCGAATGTTCGGTTCAAGTTTCTCTTGAGTCTATCCCGAAGCTTTGCATTTGTGACTCGCACGGGAAAACGAACAGGCAGGCGGTTTTTCCCGTAACCCGTAAAGGGAAGGAGCATGTCCTCGATTCCGGCTAAAGATTCCGCGTACTTGCGCGCCACAATCGCATATTCATCCCGGTGAGCTTCAAGGGAGTCGAGGCAGGCTGTAGCCCAACCGAAAAAATTCGAATGAATGCGCGTGAAGCGAAGAGGCCCCTCCCATAGGGTCTTTCCTATGGAAAGAAAGGGCAGGCAGGAGAGGATTCCGAAGAGTGCGGGATGGGAAAACGCATTGATGAGCAGTGCCCGGAATCGGGGGAAGCCGGAAGGTTTTGGAAGGGTTTCCAATATTTCGAAACACGAGGATCGGAAAGGCGATTTTTTTGAAAAACATAACGCTCCCCCATGTCCGCTGTTGAGGCTTTTGCCCCTTCCGAAGCTGTAGAACACCGCGCAGTCGGATTCATGAGCGTTGCGAAAATCAAAGTCCTGCGCACAGTCGCGTAAAAACAAGGGCGGCGGATTTTTCAATGCCGGTTTTGGCTGGGGGATGCCAAAGAAGTGAACCAGCAATACCGCGAGGGTCATCTCTGAGACGGTCTCGTCCAATATTTGCAGGGGATACGTGAAAGTGTCTGGATCCAGATCGACCTGCACGGCCTTAAGACCGGCCTGCAAAATGGCCTGTGGAACCGAAGGGCAGCACCATGCGGGGAGCACCACTTCCCGGCGTTCAGGGTACAGGCGTTTTAATGCCAGCAGCGCGATGTACAGTGCACCTGTCCCGGATCCTGCATAGAGAACATCTTGTTCCGGAAATTCGCAGTGACGGGAAAATGCCTGCCGGAAATCGGTTTTGTTCGATTTAAAGAACCGCAAGAGCGGGACCGCATTTCCGCTGGGCGGGATTCGGGAAAAAGTCATGAGTCGAAAATACATTCGGCACGTTCGGTACTCTTGAGGTACCGGCGCAAATGAGTTGAATGAAGCGAAGTGCAGCCTAAGAGAAGTTGAGGTGGAGCTCTTTGAGTCCTATTCGACTTTAGTCAACCAGAGCGCTCAGTTCAGCCTCTTCCAAAGCGTCTTTGGACCGTCTCCCGCGCATCCAGCGTAAGTTGGGGAGGACCGCGTCGGCATCGTCGTAAATCTCGGATAACGACACCACGCTTTCGCGAATCAAATCCCGGACCGGCGGAAGGCCCTGCTTGATGGAACCAAAGGAAAAGTGTTCCAGCAGGCGATCCAACTTTCGTTCCGTGCTTTCAAGATTGACGTAGTGTTGGAAGGTCTTGGCCGGACCCAGGAAAAAACGGGCCTGGTCCACGTCCAACTCCCAAGGATGCAGATAGACCATGGCGGGCAACCCGCGCTGGTTGGTTTTTTCGATGTAAGCCTCGGTGATGTTATAGGGATAAAGACGAAAATACCCTCCTCCCGCAACCGGCAGCAGCTTGGAGCCCAGTTTGGTCGTGGAGAGGGGGAGTTCGATGAGGGCGCGACCATCGGGCATGCGCAAGGTGTGAGGGTACCGGTACGGATAGGTTGGGATTCCATAACGCTTCCGCGCAATGGGGAAGATGCTGGAATCGTAGCGGATTCCATTTTTGGCCAAAATTTCAAGCGCCCAAAGGGTATCCTTGACCACGGTGAAATTGGAGGCCCGGTGGCCGAGCACTTCCTGTGAAGTATTCCGGTTGATGGCTTCCAAGGAGCGCAGCAAGTCGGTTTCGAATTCCTGCGGAGTCATCCGGGTGATGAGTTCGTGATGATAGCCATGGGTGCCGATTTCGTGACCCTCGGTGGCTATCATGCGCACGACTTCAGGAAAGTGATCCGCGACCCAACCGAGGACAAAAAAAGTGGCCTTTGTCTCATGCGCCTGCAACATAAGCAACAGGCGATCCATGGTTTGCAGGATTTGAGTTTCCTGGAGATGCCAGGTATTGCGCGGAATTTTATCGCCGATGTTGTAGGCATGGAACCAGCACTCCACGTCCACCGTGAGAAAATTCCGGACCTTGGCGGCTTTGGCGATACGAGAAGAATTGGTCAGGGCATTTGTTCTATTGCGCCCAACCTGAACATCCTCAGGCAGCGTTTCTAATTGCGTTCCTCCGGAATAGGTCGAATGAGTCGAATGAGTGGAAGGACGGGCGCGTCCCCGGATCAGGCCCAAGAAAAAGCGCCCCGTGCGCGGCGCAACGCTCAGAAACGAGCCCTTGGAATTCAGGAGCAAAAGAATGGGATAGATAATGGGCAAAAGAAACAAGCCGCCCAGGCCACACGCGATTTCGAGGAGGCGCATCACCCACGACACCCATGGGGAAGGCTGGATTCCCCACGTCTTCCACGGAGAAGGCTTTGTTCCCATTAGTTTCTGTCCTTGCGTTTGTCCCTCGCGGAATCAAATCGGTCAAAAACTGATTGCTCACAAAGGCGAATGATGTTTGTTCGCCCTTATGAGAATTGTACCCGTTGCGCGATTAAAATACGCCCATCAAATTATCAATTTTCACTATCAAATCAATAGAAAACACATAGAAAATCGTGGTTTAATTCCGAGTCGCACTATCCAATTGGGCGGCCAATTTATCACATAATCGCCGCGGATTCGGATCGTTTTCCCACTGGATCAGTATCCGTTCGGCGAAACTTCCGTTCTGGAGGACATTTTCTATTTCCGGCCGGAAAACGCTTTCTTCCAAGGTTTCGGAGTGTCGATAGGTTGTTGGGACAAGGTTTTTAAGAAAATCCCCCACGGTTCCCTGAAAATCGGGAATACCGAAAATCGCTGCAGGGAACCCATGGGGTAAAGGCGTGCTGCGGCCCTTTTCCGCCGTTTTTAGAAACAGGGCGCGAAGCAGATCCGGGGGGACAGCCTTGTGCGCAGTGTAAAGGTCTTTATTGCGCTTAACCAAAAGTTTAAGCAGGCAGGTCGTGAAATGGCATAGGGCTAAATCGTGGAGTGGAAATTCCTGCGTGTCTAGACAGCGGATTTCAACGGCTGAACGATCAAAGCGGGCGATGGCGGCGCGCGAGTTCAGCCATTCCTCCTGCAGAATTCCTTCTGGATCCAAAGGGGCAATCGCGCGATACATGGGTTCCAAAATGCGCTCGCGGTATTCCGATTCGCTTCCCACCGGTTCAGGTACAAGCGGCCCGGCTATTTCGGGAAGTTTTCTCTGGTTTTGAGCGTAGTGATAAAGCCTTCCGTCCAGCCAGGGTCCGGGTTTGCCGTCCCAAATCGGACTGCCGGCCGCAAGCGCTGGAAGCAGCGGCAAAATCAGGCTGATTCCATTGTGCAGTTGCGAGAATTCGTGATCGCCGTCGAAGGGAAGGTTTAGATGCGTGCTCTGAATGTTGAACCAGCCGTGTCCGCGGCAACCAAAGACACGGTCATAGGCCGCGTAAATGGGGTTGTCCTCGTGACTCCAAAGCTTGGATTCGCGGGCCGGGTTCATAAAGGGATGCATGCCTCCCGGCAGCAGGATGGCGTCGAATGGTGCCAAGGCCGCGTTGATACCCTGCACGGCGGCGTTAAAATCTTTTAAGAGCGGCAGAAGCCGCGGCGCAGGTTTTCGCAACTTCATTTCCAGCACATGCGCCGCCAGCTCGTTGTCGATTTCGACTTCGCCAAAAACGGGATGGGAATCCGGGCTTCCGCCCAGGAAAGTCAAAAGATCCGCCGTGAGCGGAGCCGCGGAGCCGTCCTTCCGCCGCACCAGGGCGTATTCAATTTCAACGCCATGGACCGAGAAGAGAGAGTAAGCCATTAAGAACGGGCTTTAAGTCTCATTGGGGAGGCCGTAAGATCCGCCAGAGAGTGGGCTATAGAAGATGCAAGCGGAATGGAGGACGACGGGAAGGTTGTTTTTCGCATCTTCACGCGTTCGATGCGCGCCGCAAATTCCCGCATGATGGTTTGATAAAGGCGATCCTTGAGAATGTCGTCTTCCACTCCGGCGTCGATGTTGGGATTGTCGTTAACCTCGACGATGTAGGGTTTTCCTTCCACCACCTTGATGTCCACGCCATACAAGCCATCACCGATAAGGCGGGCAGCCTTCAGGGCCATTGAGATGACGCGGGGATCCACGTTTTCCACGGCGTGCGTCTTATGCGCGCCCTCGACGGCCTTGCCTTGGGCGCTGTGATCGTAAATCTGCCAGTGGTTGCGCGACATGAAATACTGGCAGGCGAACAGCGGCCTGCCGTCGAACACGCCGATGCGCCAGTCGAAGGGAGTGGGCATGAATTCCTGGGCCACGAGGTAATCGGAATGGCGGAAGAATTTGCGGCACACGGTTTCGAGGCGGCCCGGATCCTCCACTTTCTCTATTCCGCGCGAGAAGGTGCCGTCCGGAATCTTGACGATGATGGGGAACGCCAGCGCATCGGTAATCACGGGCAGATGCTCTTCGCCGAACACCACCGTCTTGGGGCGGCTGATGCCCGAGCGCTTGAACAGTTCGTAGAGAAAAATCTTGTTGGTGCAGTAAAGAATCGAGGTGGGATCGTCAATGATCACCATGCCCTCTTTTTCGGCTTTCTTGGCGAAGCGGTAGGTGTGGTGATCGATGGCCGTGGTTTCGCGTATGAACAGGGCGTCGAATTGCGCCAGCGAAGCGTAATTGCGCTTTCCAATGACCTCGACCGAGAGCCCCTCGGCCTTGCCGGCCTTGATGAACTTTTGAATGGCGGCCGCGTTTGAAGGCGCCCAGCGCTCTTCCGGATCGAACAGGATGGCAAGCTCATAGCGGGCCGGTGTGTTTTTCCGGACCCCCCAGCGCTCCACACTGTAGGCCACCAGGGCCTCCAGAAAATCCTCCTGGTGGGACTCCTGAATCTTGTCGAGGGAGAGCGGTTTGATGGAGGTAATCCCCCATTTTTTTTCGCGGTCGAAGAACACGCGGAAGGCGGGGCAGGGGAAAAGGTTGAAGAACATCCGCGACAGTTTCTCGTACTTCTTGGACACGTTATGGCCGAAATACACGGAAAGTTCGAAGCGGTTGTCCGCGAGCGGGGCCAAATCCTTTTGGATTTGCGCGGAGAGATCATCGGCTTCGATGAGGTAAAACTCTTTCTTCGAAAGCGCCTGCAGGGCGGAAAGTTTGGGGATAACCTTGTGTCCGCGCGCTTCGGCCACGAGGGACACGTAGTAGCCGCTCCCGAGATAGCCGTAATTTCGCGCCAGATTGATGACCCGCAATTGGCGCAAATCCTGAAACTCCTGTCCAAACAGGTATTCCGTGGGACTCACGAAATCCATTCCCGGCACTTTTTTACGCCAGTGCCGGACATTTTCCACCACGCACAAATTGCGGATCATGGTTTTCCCGTTTTTCCGATCACAAGCAGATTGGCATCGTAAGTCAGAATGCCGAGCATCACCGCATTGCTGAATTTCTGGAAAGGGAGAGAATAAGTGCCGGTCGCCGACAGCGGGTGGCGCCGCAAGGGATCGTGGATTTGAACTTCGTGCGTCTCCGCCTCATAAGCCGAGACGACGACGAAATGGCCCACCGGTTGACCGATGACATCATTTTCCTGATTGTCGGGAAGTTCCCGGATGCTTTGATAGAGATAGGTGGCCGAGAGGCCGCAGATCACCGGCCGCTGGGAGGCAAAGAGGCGCCGGAATAGCGCCTCGTCCAGATCATCGAAGCGGAGGGTTCCTCCGTGTTTTATAAAATCGAGGTAAAAGCCGATTTCCTTTTTTTGCCGGCTGCTGCGGATGCGCTTTTGGCGCACCTTGAGCTTTGCCAGCAACTCGTCCTTGGGAAGCTCGCGCCAGGTGGGATCGAACACCTTGATATTGTAGGTGTAGATCTCCGCTGAAAAACCGTTCACCAGGGCGTGGCGGGCGAGATTGACGCCCACGGTGCCGCCAGTTTTTTGCCAATGCACGACTTGATGCTTCAGCGCCTCCGCGGAGGTTTCAAAGCCATAATGTTTATAAACGGCCTGAAGGCAGGTGATGCCGCAACTCTCGTCATCGGGCTGTTGGGGAACGGTAAAATGCAGTTTCATGGAGAAGGCATCATTTCATCATAAATTAACTTATCCCCGATTTCATTTCCCGCCATGTTTTTCCGCCGCCCTTTCGTCCTGATTGCTTCGATACTGGCGATCCAGTCTTCAGCATTCTCCATCGTGACATTGTCTCCCCGGCAGGTGATGCAGCGTTTGGATTCTCTCCTCAACTTGGGAAACGCGGACGCGGATTCACAGGCCAAGGCCTTATGCGCCGGCACGGCGCTTCGCACGTTTTCTTTTCTCGCCGAAGCCGAACACAAGCTTGCGCCCTTTGTAGACAGTACGCAAAGCCAGGATGCCGTGGTCGAGGAAAAATGCCAGGATAAATGGTGTGGACTCAAGGACGTCTCCGATGCCGTATTCCGCAAGCCGCTGATGGGGATGGAACAGATGCATTCCGTGCAGGCGGTCTATTTCTTTCATGCGGCTGACGGGTGGAAGGTGTCGGAGTTCGAGGAGTTACCCGATGAAAAGGCGCCTTTAGTTCTTCCGGAAGACGCCCCCACCCAACCGCAGGATACCATCCGCCATCCTTTTTTTCCCATATCCCGATTGGCTCCCGAAGAGAACGGCGTAACCCGCATGCATTTACGGATTTCATTCGATAATGGCGACTCCCTGCCGGATTTGCCGCAGGGGCCGGGACAGACGGTTTTAAAGCGAGGCGGGAGCTGGGCTCTCATCGAGATTCGGCGTCCCGAGATTCCATCCTCTTCAAGGATCCTGAGCGGGGCACCGGCCGATTCCCTGCAGGCTTATCTCGGTTCAGGTTCCTATCTCGATTTGAAGGATTCGCTGCTGATTGCCAAAGCCACGGAATTAGCGAGGGGGGCGCCGAATCAATTGGAGATTGTCCGCCGGGTTTACAGCTACCTCCTATCTTCCTTCCAGTTCAAGCTCGGAGCGGATTTGTTCAGCGACAGTCATGACGCCTTGCGCAACATGGAGGGAGACTGCTCCGAGGCCGCGGTCCTTACCACAGCGTTATTGCGAGCCGCAGGCGTCCCGAGCAAAGTGGACTTGGGTTTTGCCACCTTGGGCCGTGGAGTTTTCATCGGCCACGCCTGGTCAGAGGCCTTCATAAACGGGCGCTGGATAGGCGTGGATGCCGCTCTCCGCGAGTTTCCCGCGGGCGCGGATCGCATCCTGCTCTTGAGGCCCTTAGGTTCGCAGGACATGCGCGTGGCCGCTTCGAATTTGATGCTGCGGTCCCTTTCCAATTTGAATATTGAGATCACGGATGCCTGGGCCGGATCCACGCCCTTGGTCCTGCAGGAGCAGCATGGGAACGTCAGGGAAGGCGAAGAATTCTTTGAAGAGGTTTTACGGGGAATCGGGGAATCCGGCGGCCATTCGAAGTGAAGCTAGGGTGTGTAGATTGCTCCTCGGAATAAAACCATAACACACTCATTACGGGAGGTTTCGATGGATAGCGGAAAGCAATTCGACCCGCAGCATACGGCGGTTCTGATCATGGATTATCAGAACGACATCCTCGGCATGCTTCCAGAAGAAAAGCAATCCTCTTTACTTAATGGGGCCACCGAAATTTTGGACGCCGCGCGCGCGGCCGGGGTGCGCGTTATTTACATCGCCGTGCGTTTCCGGGAAGGCTATCCCGAAGTCAGCACGCGAAACAAAGGTTTCGGCGGCCTTAAAACCGCCAAGCGCATGCTGGAAGGAACTCCGGGCGCAGAGGTTCACGCCCAGGTGGCTCCGAAATCCGGTGAGATTGTCCTGTCGAAACGCCGCGTGGGGGCTTTTTCGACCACGGAACTGGAAACCGTGCTGCGCGCGAATAATATCACGAACCTGGTGTTGCTCGGCATTTCCACCAGCGGCGTGATCCTGTCCACGGTTCGCTTCGCCGCGGACATGGATTATGTATTAACAGTGATTTCAGACGCCTGCGCCGATTCAGACGAGGAAGTCCACCGCGTCTTGATGGAAAAGGTGTTTCCCCGGCAGGCAAACGTGTTAACCCGGGAAGAATTCCTGAAAGCGTTTAAAGCCTAATTGCGGCGGGGGGTAGAAAAAAAGATGGTCGGGATGGCGGGATTCGAACCCACGACCACTTGAACCCCATTCAAGTACTCTACCAGACTGAGCCACATCCCGATCAGGACGTGCTAATGTAAAAGGCGCGGCAGGGGCCGTCAATGGCGGCATTCCTCTTCCACCGAGTTAATTTTCCTGTTTTCCGCCAACTTAACGGAGCCGCCGTGAATCAGCTTTCCCCCTTGGATCAGCATCGCAAGACCTACTCGCCCAAACTACCCCCCTCATTGAATCAAGGCATTGAACGGGTGCACCTCAAAACAGGTGAGGCCACGAAGTCCGTCAAGGACGAAGGTGCCGTTCGGGAGGCTTTCCCGAAGACTTACGGGCTGCCGCTGCTTTCCTTTGAGGCGGGAGGTTCCACAAGCCCGTCCAAACCCCTGCGGGTGGGCGTGGTGCTTTCGGGAGGACAGGCGCCGGGCGGACACAATGTTATCGCGGGAGTTTTCGATTCCATTCGAGCCCTGCATCAGGAAAGCGCCGTGTACGGTTTCATCGGCGGCCCGGGAGGCCTTGAAAAAGGCCAGTATGAAGTGATTGGATCCGAAAAGATGGATGCTTACCGCAACACCGGTGGTTTCGACATCATCGGTTCCGGCCGCACCAAACTGGAAACCCCCGAACAGTTCGATCGTTGCATCGAAGTCATCGGCCGGTTGCAGCTCGACGCGGTGGTGATCATTGGCGGCGACGATTCCAACACCAACGCGGCCATTCTCGCGGAGTATCTGCTTGGCAAGGGTCTTTCAACCTGCGTGGTGGGGATTCCCAAGACTATCGACGGCGATCTGAAAAACGCGCGCATCCCGACCTCGTTCGGTTTCGACACCGCGGTGAAGACCTATTCCGAACTGATCGGCAACATCGCCCGCGACGCGCGCTCCGCGCGCAAATACTGGCACTTTATCAAGCTCATGGGCCGCTCCGCCAGCCATATCACACTGGAAGCCGGATTGCAGACGTGTGCCAACGTCACCCTCATATCCGAGGAGATCGAGGAGAAAAAGGAGAGCCTGGATCAGGTGGTGGAATCGGTCTGCCGTTCGGTGAAAGCCCGGGCCGCGCAGGGCAAGGACTATGGCGTGGTGCTGGTGCCGGAGGGACTCATTGAATTCATTCCCTCCATCAAGGCCCTCATTGCAGAAGTGAATGATTTGTTGGCCGAAAAGGAAAAAGAGTTCGTCGGTCTTAACTCCGCCGAAAAGAAAGTCCAGACGCTTGCGGGCTGGCTCAAGCCGGAAAACGCGGCGACATTCAGGTTATTGCCGAACTCCATTAAAGCTCAACTGCTTTTGGACCGCGATCCCCACGGCAACGTGCAGGTCTCGCTCATCGAAACCGAAAAATTGCTGTCGGAGATGGTGGGCGCGAATCTGAAGAAGGACCCGGGATACAAGAGAAAATTTTCCGCTCAGCACCATTTCTTCGGCTATGAAGGCAGGGCCGCCGCGCCCACCAACTTCGACGCCGATTATTGCTACGGCCTGGGATGCGTGGCGGCGGTGCTCATTCGCGACGGCAAGACGGGATACATGGCTTCGATGCGCAATCTCTCAAAAGGTGTGGAAAACTGGGAGGCGGGCGGGGTTCCCATCACCATGCTCTTCAATATGGAATTACGCCACGGCAAGCTGAAGCCCGTTATTCAAAAAGCCCTGGTGGATTTGAAAGGTCCTGCTTTCGGGGAATTGGCCGAACACCGCGCCGCATGGGAAATCGAGGACGCTTATCTCTATCCCGGTCCCATCCAATATTTTGGTCCTGCGGATATCTGCGACGCGATTACGAAGACGCTCTCTCTCGAAATGGGGTAGAGGCCGGTCGCAACCGCTTCAATTCCTCCGGGGATAACTCCCGGAATTCTCCCTCGGGCAAATCGCCGAGTTTGATTCCGCCGAATTCGATGCGTTTTAAATCCACCACACGATGGTTCAGCGCATACAGTAGACGGCGGATTTCCCGCTTCTTGCCTTCGCGCAGACCTATTTCATAACCCCGCGGTGTTTCCCTTACGGATGCGCATTTTAAAGTCACGCCGTCCTCTACTTCGATGCCCTCCAGCAAAAGTTCCATGTCCTGTTGCGTGAGGCGATATTCGGTATGCACCTCGTAGATTCGAAGGACACCGTGGCTGGGATGCGTGAGCGAAGCGGTCAGCTCGCCGTCACTGGTGAAAAAGAGCAGCCCTCGGCTGTCCATGTCCAAACGGCCCACATAATGAAGTCGATGCAGTTCCGGCGGCAGGAGATCATACACCGTGGGGCGGCCGTGGGTGTCCCCGCGTGAACATAAATACCCGGCCGGTTTGTTGAAGAGGAGGTAGGTGTGCTCTTCGTCGGGGCGAACGGGTTTCCCGTCCACCTCGACATGGTCGGTATCGCCCACGTCGGTGGCGAGTCCCGCCTCGGATCCGTTGATCTGGACGTGTCCAAATCGAATAAGGTCCTCGACTGCGCGGCGGCTGCCCAGTCCACAGAGGGCCAGATAGCGGTTAAGGCGCATCCTCGACGCCGTCGTAGTGATCCGGATTAACGGGATTGGGATTCGTCTTAATCCCCAGCCGCGGCCCGAGATCCTTGAGCAATTCGTCGGATCGGGTCAGAAAAGCCCGGGCAATTCCAATGGCCGCGTCGACGGTTTCCTGTCCGAAGCGCTCCACCCAATCCGCCACCAGCTCGGAGGTTTCGCTCCCGAGGGTTTTTCCGGATTGGAGCTCCTGGGCCATGGAAAGCGCCAGCCGTATGCCGAGTCCGCTTCGAATTCTTTCCAGGTCTTCGGTTTGATCAATCAGCGCGTCCAACCGCACCAAAGTCTCCTCAAGATTGGTTGCATCGGTGTTTTCAGACATCAGGCGTCCTCATGGACTAAGGGAGGGGCCGTTTTGCCTTCCAGAATATCGAAATCTTCCTTGCTCAACAGTTCCGAGCGCAGAAGTTCCGGATCCATTTCGAGCAGGAGTCCAAAGGCCGCATAGGGGCTGATGGTAGATCCGCTGGGCTGAGTCCGGAGGCGCACATAGAGATCGCCTTCTTGCAGATAAACTTCCAGCGCTTCCGCGTGAAAATCCAGCGGCTTGTCACGATGCATACCATGTTCCACCGCACCGGCTTTAAAGCGCGCGAGGGCGCGCTGCAGCATTTCCGCGTCCATCGTGGCACTTTTCGGAAGCCGGTAGAGCACGTTCTCCACGCGCGGCACTTTCACGGAAACAGTCGGTTCCAGACGGACGACATCCATGCCCTTGGGCAAGCATTCGCTCAGACGCGCGCACCAAGTTTCGAGGGAGCCTTCCAATGGCTTCGGAAGTTCCAGAATCAAAAGCTCCCTGTGGGAAGCCAAACCCAGCGGCAGCGCACCCGTGTTTTTGATCAGCGGCCGCGGATTGAATCCAGAGGAGAGCCGAAGAGGAACCCGAAGGCGCCGAAAGGCCTTTTCGAACAGATCCAAGGTGTTCTGGTGCGCCATGAATCGGGCCAGACCCGTTTTGCGGTAGTACAGGCGGTATCCGTAAGAGGTCGCGGAGTTGCGGGCCCGGCGTTCGGCGGCCATGACGGCGATTTCCTCGGGGCTCCGGCTTTTCGCGATGTACCGTTCCGTGTCCGGCGACAATTGAATGTCGGCGTAATTTCCGGGGATGCCGCATTTCTGACAATCGCCCCACTTGCAATCCGGCACGGGCGCGGCATCTTCGCGGAACATCTTCTTGTATTCGTTCTTGAGAAAGCCCTTGTTGGACCCTGCATGAATGAAATCCCAGGGGAAGACTTCGTCCAATTCCCGGGAATCGTAGAGGCGCGACATGTCGTACTGTTTTTCCGCCCAGATTTCTTTCCAGCCCTCGAAGTTGAAATGTTCGGAGAAGGACTCAAACACCATGCCGCGCTTATAGGCCTCGTAGATGAGGACGGATTGGCTTCGGTCGCCGCGCGAATAAAAGCTTTCCACCGAGGCCAGTCCATAATCCGCCCAGGTGATACGAACGCCGGGAGTGCGGCGGAAGGCTTCGCGCACATAATGAATGTGCGTTTTGACGGTAGTTTCATCCATGAAGGGCACCCACTGCATGGGCGTAAAGGGCTTGGGGACCAGGATGCCGATGTTGGCGTGCACGGTATTGCGCTGTCCGTATTTCCGGCCGATGGTGTAGAGATTGCGGATGAGTTCGCAAAAGGCTTCCATGTCCTCAAGATTCTCGGTGGGAAAGCCTATCATGGTGTACAGCTTGATGTTGTGCAGGCCGCTACGGAACACGCCTTCCGCGGCCTCGTACATGTCCTTGTCGCTGATGGTCTTGTTGATCATCTTGCGCAGGCGCTCCGAGCCGGTTTCCGGAGCGAAGGTCGCGCTTTTGCCGCCGGTGAGCGCCGCGGCCTTGCGGGCTAGACCCTGCCCATAACTGTTGGCGCGCAGCGAAGGCAACGAAACGTCCACGCCGTCGAAGTCCTCGCTCTCGATGATGTAGTCCAGAACCTTTTCCACGGGTTTGTAGTCCGCGGTGGAAAGCGAGAGCAGTCCCAGTTCGCGTTCCCCGGTGGCGTCCATGCCCTGGCGGGCCAAATCGATGGCCGCATCGGCGTTGAGTTCGCGGTTGGGGCGGTACCAGTAACCGGCCTGGCAAAAGCGGCAGCCTTGCGTGCAGCCGCGCATCACTTCCACGGAAAACCTGTCGTGCACCAGCTGCATGTGCGGAATGGGGTTTCGAATGGGGTAATCCGCGGGGTCGAGTTTCTCGACCCAGTGCCGGCGAATGCCCTTGGCCCTGAGGTAGGGGCCCTGCGAAGCTTCCGTCACGGGAACAGTTTCACCGCGCGCGCTTTGAGTCACCTCAAGCAGGCTCGGGACGTAAATCCCTTTTAGTTCCGCGGCTTCGCGCAGAATAGCTTCTTTGGATTTTCCGGCGCGGCGTCCTTCACCTAAAAGGCGAAGGAGAGGCACGGCGAGATTTTCGCCGTCGCCAATGACGAACAGGTCGAAGAAATCCGCCATGGGTTCCGGATTGGCCATGCAGGGGCCGCCGCCGATGACGAAAGCGTCCGAATCGCCGCGATCGTGGGCAAAAGCCTTCAGACCCCCCAGTTCCAAAAGAAACGGCACGTTGGTGTAGTTGAGTTCGGTTTGCAGGGAAATGCCGACCGCGGTGAATTCCGAGATGGATCGGTAAGACTCCAGCGTGTAAAGCGGGAGACTCAGGCCGCGCAATTCCGCGGCCATGTCCGGCATCGGAACAAAGGCCCGCTCCGCCGCAAGGTCGGGCTCGCGATTGAAAAGATGATAGAGAACCTTGGTGCCGTTGTGCGACATTCCGAGTTCATACACGTCCGGAAACACCAACGCGATGGAGGCGTTTACCGAAGCCGGATCCTTGACGACCTGGTTGGCTTCGCCGCCGAGATACCGGCCGGGATTTTTCACCCGGGGGAGGATGCGGGGCAGGATGTCGACAAGGGACGGGGTCGTCATGATTTTTTCCGGCTCAGGTTTGGCAAATCCTTGTGTTGCAAGGCGTTAAACCGGGTATTTCGGGGACATCAATTTATACTTTAGCGCTGTTTCTGGCAGCTTTTAGCATGACAACCACCGCAATCCGCAAAAAACCGAACAAGGTCCTCCTCTTGGACAGGAACAAGTGCATTTCCTGCGCGGGCTGCGTGGGAACGTGCCCCGATCTCGCCCTGGATATGTTCGGTCTCGATCTGCAGGTCTTTCAGGACAAATGCACCTATTGCACCATCTGCGTGCGCTTTTGTCCCGTGGGCGCTCTGGCGATCGAAAAAATCCCCGAAAAAACCGTCCCATGAAATCCGCCAAGTACGACGTCGTCGTCATCGGCGCCGGACCCTCAGGAAGCATTTGCGCCCGGAATCTCGCACGCAGCGGTTACAGCGTATTGCTGTGCGAAAAGCGCCCCGTGGTGGGTGTGCCGGTGCGCTGCGGTGAAGCCACGGGCCCTGTCAAACGGCTTTCCGACTTCATGACGGTGAATGAAGCCTATATCGAAACCCGCTTCACGGGCGTTATTCTGAACGGCCCCCGCGGCATCAGCGTCCGCTATGACGCCGACAAGGAACTCGGCGTCATGCTGGATCGAAAACTTTTCGATCAGGACTTGGCGAACCAGGCGGTGCGGGAGGGCGCGGAACTGCAGGTGGACGCGCGCGTCACCGCGCTTTCATCCGCCAATGGACATCGCTCTTTGACGATTGAGCAGGCGGGACAAACCTTCGACGTCGAAGCCGCCATGGTGGTGGGTTCCGATGGAGCGGAGTCCTTGAGCGGCCGCTGGGTCGGTCTTAAGACCCGTCAGCTGCCTCCGCTCACCTGCACCGCCATTGAACTGCGTGTCAAGGCCGAGGATCCCAATCCCAATCACCTCACGTTCTGGCAGGGACACGACACTATCAACAAGGGCTACATCTGGGTTTTCCCCAAGGTCAAGTCCCGAGTGGTGAATCTGGGCTCCGGGGAACTGGTTCCGAAAATGGGTTCGCGGAACATGTACGACCTGTCGATGGAATACAAAAATAAGCTGTATCCGGACGCGGAAATCGAGGAAGTGCACGGAGGCTGCGTGCCGGTGAGCGGCAACCTTGAGGAGTACACGGCGGATCGTTTTCTGCTCTCAGGCGACGCGGCGCATCACACCAATCCGTTGACGGGCGGCGGCATCATGGCGGCCATCGTGGCCGCGGAAACGGCCGCGAAGTGGATCGACAAGGGATTCAGGGACGGAAACCTTTCCCATGCCTTCCTCAAGCAATATGAACTGGAGTGCTGGAACCGGTTCGGCCGCAATCATCGCAAGGAAGCCCGCTACCGCGACTTCGTGCTGGGCCTGGGACCCAAGCATCAGGAAACCTTCTACCGTATTTTCAGAAGCATGGTTGCCGGCAACCTTTCCCTGTCGGCGCGTGCCATCGGCTTTGCGCGCCTGGGCGTGCTCGCCGCGCGCAATCCGGGGTTGACCCGGAAAGCTTTTTTTAAATCCTAAAGGCAAAATCGCGAAAGAGGCTTCCCATGAGCTTGTTGAAGGAAGGAACGAAAGCGCCCGATTTTTCCCTGCCCTCGACTCCCGACCAAAGGGTGTCATTGTCCGAGTTCAGGGGAAAAAACGTGGTGCTGGTTTTTTACCCCGCCGACTGGAGCCCCGTGTGCGGCGATCAATTGGCCCTGTATAATGAAATCCTTCCCATGATCAAAAAGCACAATGCCGAGTTGATAGGTATTTCCGTGGACGGCATCTGGTGCCATCTGGCTTACGAGCATGATCGCAAATACCACATCCCGCTGCTTTCGGACTTCGAGCCGAAAGGAGCGGTGGCCAAGCTCTACGGGGCTTTTCGGGAGTCCGAGGGCACCAGTGAAAGGGCGCTGTTCGTGATCGATCGCGAGGGAATCATTCGCTGGAGCTATCTGTCGCCCGTGGGCGTCAATCCCGGTGCGGACGGAATCCTGGAAGCGCTGGAAGCTCTCTCGGCCAAGGAGAAGGCGTGAATTCCCCCGCCAAACTGAAAATCGCCGTTTCTCCAAAAGACCATTTCCAAGGTCCGGATAGCGCGCCTCTGACAGTGGTGGAATATGGAGATTATCAATGCCCTTATTGCGGCCGAGCCTATCCCATCGTGAAGCGCCTTCAGAAAACTTTGGGAAAAAAAATGAAATTCGTGTTCCGAAATTTCCCCCTTTCCGAAATTCATGAGGACGCGCTCAATGCGGCGAAAATCGCGGAGGCTGCGGCCCTTCAGGGGAAATTCTGGGAAATGCACGATGCTCTGTATGAAAACCAGCAGGACCTCGAAGAAGAAAGCCTACTTGGCTACGGAAATGAGCTCGGCCTGGATGCGGAAAAGCTGGACGAAGACTCAGCACAGCCCGAAATTGAGGAACGGATTTCAGTGGATTTTGAGGGCGGCGTCCGGAGCGGTGTGAACGGAACTCCCACTTTTTTCGTGAACGGTATCCGGTACGACGGGGATTGGTCTTACGGCCCCTTCCTGACGGCCTTGGAAGAGCTGCTGGCTAACTAAGATCAAGGTCCTAAGCTGTGAAGGTCCGCGAGTTCGATCCAGTTTAGGTTAGGACGGTTCTGCGAATTCCGGCGCGAGTTCGGGCGGTTTTTTCAAAGTCGCGTAAATCACAAACGCAATCAGTATCCCGCCCAGGATCGCTGAAGATCCGATGGTGCCAAAATCAAGACCGCCTTTTTCGTGCGGCTTGGTGAGAAAATCCCCCATGGTGGCGCCGAAGGGGCGGGTTAACACGAACGCCGCCCAAAACAGGAATACACGGGAAATTTTGGTGTAAAACATCGCGAGGACGATGAGCATCAGCAATCCGCCGATTAAAAGCGCGCCTCCCGAAAATCCAAGACCGGAACTGTCCGACAGAAAATCGCCGAGCGCCGTGCCCAGGGTATTGGAAAACAGAATCGCGGTCCAATAAATCAGTTCGACTTTCCGCGTCCGGATATTCTTCATCGAGAGCGAATTACCGCTCCATTTCCAAACCGCAAAAATCGCTAGCAGAATGGAAATTAAAATCAAGGTGCCCCGTGCATAACCCAGATGCAAGGTGCGGTCCATGTAATCCGACATCGTGGTTCCCGCGGTGCTGGTGGAAAGGATGACGGCCCAATAAAGCAAGGGATGGAATTTTTTCGAAGCCAGCTGGGTTGCGAGAGTAACAACGAAGAACCCGATGAATATCATGGAACTGACCGCATAACCCATCTTTAGGGTCATGGACAAAAGATCGCCGCCCGTTTCTCCCAAAGTGGTGGCGGCAATTTTCATGATCCAGAAGATGAGCGTGATCTCGGGCAATTTTTTCATGGGTATCCAGCGCTGCTTAGATTCTCTTGAACTCCAACGGACTCTAATTTACAAGGCTGTTGATATCCCGGCTTTCGAGGATCGTTTTGGGAGCGCCCTGTGCGGCCACCTGGATCATGGCGCGTCCTATTTTTTCCGTGGTCGTCATTTGGTTTGGAAAAACGGCATTCAGTATCGGAAACAAGGGCGTCATAAGCGGGTAAATCATCCGATAAAGTTTTGTTTTCGATTTGATGCCGTGCAGGGCCTCGATCATTCCAGGGCGGAACATATACGCGGCCTTGAACGGGAGACGAAGCAAAGCGTTTTCCGTTTCACCCTTTACCCGGGCCCACATGGAATGCCCTTTCTCGGTGCTGTCCGTGCCCGTGCCGGAGACGTACGTGAAAACCAGGTTGGGATTCAGTTTGACGAGAATGTTCGCGGCGACCAACGTGAGGTCATAAGTGACGCGTCGGTACTCAGCTTCCTTTAGGCCGGCGGAGGAAATACCGAGGCAGAAAAAGCAGGCGTCGAACCCCGTTAACTGGCTTTCGATGGAAGAGTAATCGAACAAATCCTTGTGTTCTATTTCACAGAGCTTCGGGTTCGTTTTCCCCGTTGTGGTTCGGCCAATCGTGACAGTAAATTCCACCCTATCATCGAGCAAGCACTCGCGCAGGACGCCTTGGCCGACCATGCCGGTGGCGCCGAAGAGAAGGACTTTCATAAGACTCCTGGAGTATGGGCTTCAATTTACACTGTCGTGAAGGTGGATTTACTCATGACCGTTTGGTTGGAATTCCCATCCAATTCCAAACCGGAAAGGCTTTTTCTTCCCCAAAAACGCTATTTTCGAGCCCCAATCCTTGTTAATTTTGAACGCCCAGCAAAACAGCAAAGGAGTCACCATGGCAGAGTATTTCTCCGGCATCAGCAAAATCAAGTACGAAGGTCCGGACTCCAAAAACTTTCTCGCGTTCAAGCATTACAACGCCGACCAAAAAGTCATGGGCAAGACCATGAAGGATTGGCTCAAATTTTCGGTGGCCTACTGGCACACCTTCCGCGGGACGGGCTCCGATCCGTTTGGCCCCGGTACCATCAAGCGTTCCTGGGATGATGGCAGCAATTCGGTGGAGAATGCCAACCGCCGCTTAGACGTGGCCTTTGAATTTTTCCAGAAGCTCGGAACCCCTTACTGGTGCTTTCATGACCGGGATATCTCTCCCGAAGGCGCTTCTCTGGCCGAAAGCAATAAGAACCTCGATCAGGTCATCGCCCATGCCAAGGAACTGCAAAAACAGACCGGTGTGAAGCTCTTGTGGGGCACCGCCAATCTGTTTTCAAATCCCCGCTATATGAACGGTGCTTCCACCAATCCCGATTCGCATGTCTTTGCCTATGCCGCGGCCCAGGTCAAGAAGGCCATGGAAGTCACTTTGGAATTGGGCGGCGAGGGCTACGTGTTTTGGGGCGGCCGCGAAGGCTACCAGAGCTTCCTCAATACCAACATGAAGCGCGAGCTGGATCACTTCGCCAAATTTCTGCGCATGGCTGCGGATTACAAGAAGGAAATCGGCTTCAAGGGCACCTTGCTCATCGAGCCCAAGCCCAAGGAGCCCACCAAGCACCAGTACGACTTTGATGCCGCCACCGTGATGGGTTTCCTCCGCACTTATGGTTTGGAGAAGGAATACCAGCTCAACATCGAAGCCAATCACGCCACTCTGGCGGGCCATTCCTTCGAGCACGATCTCGAAATTGCCTCCCGCTATGGAATGCTGGGCTCCATCGACGCCAATACCGGCGATCCGCAGCTGGGCTGGGACACGGATCAATTCAACATGGACGTGAAGAGCGCGACCTTGGCGATGGCGGTGGTGTTGAACCAGGGCGGGATTCCGGTGGGCCTCAACTTTGACGCCAAGGTGCGCCGCGAATCCACCGATTTGGACGATTTGTTCTTTGCCCATATTGGCGGCATGGACACTTTCGCCCGCGGTTTGGTGAATGCCGCAAAAATGTTGGAGGACGGCGTGTTGAAGGGCTGGATCAAAGACCGCTACGCCAGTTACGATTCTGACATTGGCGCCAAGATCGAATCGGGTTCCACAAATTTCAAGGAATTGGAAAAGTGGGCGCTGGCAGCCGGAGAACCCAAGCAGATTTCCGGGAAACAGGAGAAGTACGAAATGCTTCTGAACCAATACACCTGATCATAACACTGAAAATACCACTGGATTTGCCCGTTTCTTTAGCCCTGGTTATAGGATCGGCTTCCGAGTCGACTCTGTAACCGGGGCTTTTTGTAGCTTACACCGCGAACATTTCGACCTATCCCTGACCCATCCCAACAGGCGCCCCGAGGTTTATATGCTGCTTTTTTCCATCCGTAATGCGCGCGGACTATTGCTCGTCCTGAGTCTTGCCGCCATCGTCCCCGCCCAGGAAACCCTCAGCTCGGTTCAACGGGATTTGGATCGCGTGGAACGCGAGACGGATCGGGAAAAGGATCTCGACAAGGCTGAACGCGCCCGCGCAGCAGCCTTCGACACCTTAAAGAACGAGAAACTTCAGGCGCTCCGGGATCAAATGCAGAGCACGGATCAGATGATCGACAGCCTGAAGAAGGAAATGGACACCCAGCACCATCGTAAAGCGGCGCAAAAAGGCCTGGCCGCCGAATTTCAGGCCAAGCAGAAGGAATTCCAGACCGCCATCGGCAAGCAAATTCAGATCATGATGGCCTGGACGCAGAAGGACTTTCCTTATCAGAAAGAGAAGCGCCTTTCAGACTGGGAAGACTTGGCCAAAGCCAACGAAGAGGGCTCTGTACCCGTGGAGGAAGCACTCGCGCGCCTTTTCTCTCTCACCCAGGCTTCGCTCGATTTCGCGGAGGACACGGAAGTGTTTCCGGGGACTTACACCACAACCGATGGCACTCAGCTCGAAGGAACCTACGTGCGCCTGGGAGCCGTCATGCTGGCCTTCGCCTCCGCAGATGGCCAGCGCATGGCTTATCTGGTCAAAACGGATAACGGTTATGCTTGGAAGGACAAGGATTTGACTTCGGACGCCAGAAACGGCATCCTCACCGCCATGCAGGTCGGAGAGGCCAAAATAGCCCCCCAACTCGTACCGATGCCCCTGGAAGCGCCCAAGATTACGGCGGTGGCCCAATGAAGCGCCTTATCCCGACCTTGGTTTCAAATTCAACCCCAATCTCGCGCCTTGTATTGATAGCGCTGCTTGCGATTTCTCCCCGCCTTGTGCACGCACAGCAAGTCACCGAGGACAACAAACAGGATCAGATAGCCGCGCTCAACATAGAGCTGGATCAGGCCAAGGAAGCGCGCGACAAGGTCATCGCCCGGCGCTGGGAAAACAAGCAGCACGACATGGATGATCGCGAGAAATTCAACCAGGAATTCGACGACCTCAAAGCCAAGCTCGATGCCAAAACACAGCAGGCCGATCAGTTGCAGGCCCAGATCCAAAACGATCTGCGCGACGCTGAGGAAGCAGAGGCTCAGGCGGAGACGGAAAAAGGGCAGTTTCTTTCATTGGGATCGGATCTGCGCGACAAGGCCCGCGAAATCGCCGAACCCCTTGGCAAGTCCTTTCCCACCCAGATACCGGAACGCATTCAGAATCTGAACGAGGTTTTGAAAAGCGCGGAAATCAAACGCGACGCACCGGATGAAGTCTTGAACGATCTCATGAATTTTGAGCGATCCGAACTGGCGTTGACGCGCGAGATTACCCTGCAGCATCAGGGTTTCCTGCGGGCCAATAAAACGCCGGGCGAAGGCCTCGTCCTGCGACTTGGTTTTGTCACCGAGGCTTATCAGGACGATAAGTCGGGCCAGGTCGGGCTTCTCCTCAAGAACGCGGAAGGCACTTCTTTCACTCCCTTTGACTGGCGCGAGGATATCCCCGTTTCCTCGGCTCAGACGCTATCGAATGCCATGCAAATTTTGGGAAAACAGTCGGGGCCGACCGTTTTGATCCCCATGGACGTGCTGCTGACACAGAACTCAGTGAAATCCTACACCCACGTGTCTAACGAGGGGTTTTTCTCCCGACTGTTCCACACGGTTAAAGTCGGTGGCATTTTCATGTGGCCGTTGCTCATCATTCCGTTCATCGTGATTGGACTTTTCTTCAGCAAGCTTCTGCAGCTCCTGCACGCCCGGGGAAGTCAAAAAACCTGTGCCGAGGTCGTCGCTAAAATGGAACGGGGAGACATGACTGGAGCGGCGACGCTTTGCTCCAGGCATCCTGGCAATTTGGCGCTGCGGGTGTTGGGAGCCGTCGCCGGTTTGAACCAGAACGTCAGCCGTGAGCATGCCGACAAAACCGTCAGCGAGTTGATGTTGCACGAGGTTCCTCGCTTGGAAAGTCATCTGACCACTTTGTCGGTGCTGGCCGCCGCTGCGCCGTTGTTGGGTTTGCTTGGAACGGTTTCGGGCCTTATCGCGATGTTTCAGATCATTACGGAACACGGCGTCAACGATCCCAAGCTTCTGGCAGGTGGAATCGGCGAAGCCCTGATCGCCACCGAGACGGGTTTGCTCATCGCCATTCCCACCTTGCTGGGCCATAATTATCTCGCCAACCGCGTGGATAACCTCATAGCGGATGCCGAGTATTACGGGATGAAAGCTCTCAACGCCCGCTGGCCCAAGGAATAATTCGCAATGTCTTGGCATTTTCAGGCATTGGCGGATAATACCTGGTATCTCTTGCGCCAGGGCAGTTGGGTCATGGTTGCGATTTTTGTGGCCGGACAGGCGGGCTGGTATTTCGTGGTCGAACGCTGGTGGTATTATCGCACCCGGACATGCGACGTGCGCAATCTCCTTCGCAATTTGGAGGCGGATCCGAATCCGGATCTGCTGGAGAAAAGGCTGCTTTCCGATCGGCGTGTGCGCGGTGTTTTCAGGGAAATAGTCCGCGCGCTGGCGGAATCCCGGCCTTTGGGCCGTGAGGCCATGGTGCACAGGACGCGCGAAGTCCTGCAGGCTTCGGGTTCGCATCTGAACAAGCACTTAAGCACCATCGCCGTGCTGGCCGCCGCCGCGCCTTTATTGGGGCTGACGGGAACCGTGGTCGGAATCATGGTGACCTTCCAGGTCATTACCCTTTACGGCGTGGGGAACCCTTCCATGCTGGCCGGCGGCATTGCCCAGGCCCTCATGGTCACAGAGGCGGGATTGGTGGTGGCCTTTCCGTTGCTTCTGTTGCACGATCATTTGCACAACCGCGCCTCAGCCATCGAATCGGATTGCGTGGCCGGAGCGACCACTTTGATTCGTGTCTTTTCGCGGGAGGTCGCATGAGTTTCGGCGACGAGTTCGGACTGCGGCGCAAGCCGCGCCGCGTGGCGGAAATCAACCTCATCAACATGATCGACATGTTGTTCTTCCTGCTGGTGTTTTTTGTGCTGACCAGCAGTTTCACCAGCGAAACGGGCATCGATATCAACAAGCCCAAGGCGCAAAGTTCCAAGACTTTGCCCAAGCAGCCTTTGCTAATAGGTGTGACGCGCGATGGCAGCATTCACGTGAACGAAAGTCCGGTGAGCATCAAGTCGCTTCCCGCCATTCTGCAACAATACATGTCGCAGGATCCAGATCGCCCCGTGGTCGTGGTGGCGGACAGGGACGCTCTTATTTCCAAGGCGGTGGACGTGCTGGACGCGTGCAATTTGGCCAATGTGAAGAAAGTGTCCATTTCGACCCTGAAAGAATGAAACACCTGCCCAAGGTTCCCATTTTCTTGGCGGCGCTTCTGATCAACCTGGCGTTGTATTTGGCTGTGCCCTTCATGCAGGCGGTGATGCGCCAGAAGGCCCTCTCCCAGCAAAAGAAGCCGCAGGAAGTGGAACGTCAATTGGAGTTCGAGCAACCCGTGGAAAAGGTTGAAAAGCAGGAGATCAAGGAGATTAAGCTTGCAACTGTGCAAACCCCAAACCTGACCCAGGGCCGCCCTTCTTCACCGGGCGGGGGCTTGAAGCTTGATTTGAGCCCTGCAGGTGGTGAAGGTGAGGAGCTGGTTTCCGGAGGGGATCGCTCAGGGCCACTGGGCGCAGGTGCGGGCGGCGGAACGGGTTCCGGCATGGGCGCGATGGTCTATGAGCCGGGTCAGACCGACGAAGATGCGCGCATTGTGGGACCCGATCAGGCTCCCAATTACCCACCGCGCGCTGAACGCGAAGGCGTCACCGGTTACGTCGACGTGCTCTTCGTCGTCAACGAGTCTGGGTTTGCGGAGCAAATCTCCGTGCTCAAGGAAGACCCGGAAGGTTACGGTTTCGCATCGGCGGCCATCGATGCGGTGCGGAAGTTGCGTTTCGCACCCGCCATGATCCAAAAAACCCCGGTGAGACAGAAGGTCAAACGCAGGATCAATTTCGAGCAATGAAAGCCTTCCCTTATCTCACCTTGTTTTCCCTGCTGATTTCCGCAGTCTGGGCGCAGGATACGGTGCAAGTCCCCAAGGATCCTCTGACGCTAGGAAACGAGTTGTACGACAAGGGTGAGTATTCCGAGGCGGCGGCTCAATATTTTAAGGCGACAAAAAGTTCGGGGGGTGGTCTGCAGCGGTCTTTTGCCTGGTTCAATCTCGGGAATTGCCAAGTCCAGGCCCACGCTTATAACAGGGCCGTGGTGGCTTACAGGCGCTCAGTTGAGGAAGCCCCCAATTTCTCCCGCGGGTACCAAATCCTCGGCGATGTCTATTACACCTTGGGAGCCATACCTGAAGCCGTGGTGGCTTATCGACGTGTTCTGGAATTGGAAGGGACCTCGGTGCATGCTTATCAGATGCTTGGGGAATGCGCGCTCAAGGTCGGCGATGTCACCGAGGCACTGCGAAACCTGGACGCCGCAGTCAAACTGGAGCCCGATCTTCCCGATCTATACCTGGCCGAAGCCGAAGCATATGCGGATGTTCGCGATTATGGGGATGCCGAGAAAGTCCTCCAGCAAGCGCTGTTAACCATGTCGAAACCCACGGCAGAGGCATACTTTTATTTGGGAGAACTTTACGAGCTCGACGAAAACCCGCAGAAGGCCATCCACGCCTACGAAGACGGTCTACTGCTGGCTCCCAAACACGCGGACTATTACATGCGCATCGCCGCCATCGATCAAAAAGTGGGAGACGACTTTCTCGCCTTATTGGTCTTGGAACAGGGTATTCGTGCCGGAATTCAAAAGCCTGATTTTTATTTGCTCCGCGGAACCATTTTTTTCAAGCAGCAACGTTATGATCATGCGCTGACGGAGTTCCAGAAAGCTTACACTTTAGGAAGCCCCCAAGGTCGCACCGGTATTGAGAACGTGGCGGCGACGTATTTCAACAATGGGCAAAAGGCATTGGGGGATTCGGTCATGAAAGCGATAAAGGAATAATCATTGCGACTTGCCATTAATGCTTTGACCCTTCCATCAAAATTGGCAGGAATAGGTTTTTATACTCAAAAATTGGTAGAATCTCTGGCAGCGGCGAACGAGATAGAAGAAATCACAATCTTCACGAGTGAAGCATCGGCGAAAGCTTTCCCCCCATTTCCCGCGAAAGTTCGAATCAAAGCGTTTTGCATTCGATCTATCTTCGCGAAAATGGCGTTTTATCATGGTATTTTGCCTTGGTATTTGCAGAAGTCGGATCTGGTGCATTCAGTAGGTAACGTCGCCTGCCTTTTGACGCGCAAACCACAAGTTGTCACCGTTCATGACTTGTGCCAAAAGATCGTTCCGCAAAGGTTTTCCCGCACCAAGCGTATTTATTTGGAATTCGGCTTAAAGCGAACCGCCGCCCGAAATTTGGAGATCATTTGCGATTCTGAGAACACGCGCAGAGATTTGACCCGATTTTATCCAGAGGCTTCCCCAAGGGCGCATGTTGTGCATTGCGCCTGCAAATTCTCTCCGAACAAGCAAGAGGTCTTTTCAAGAAAAGATTTTCTCTTCGTGGGAACTTTGGAACCGGGCAAGAACCTCGACAGCATTCTTAGGGCTTTATGTCGGTTGCGCGACGAATATGGACTTGTGGCCAGACTCAAAGTAGTGGGCGCGAAGGGATGGAAACAGTCGCACATTGCCCCCTTGATTCGAGAATTGCAATTGGAGGAAACTGTCGATTTTCTGGGATATTTAACGGATGCCGATCTCCGCGCCCAGTACAAATCCGCCTTATGTTTGGTGTTCCCTTCCTCTTACGAAGGCTTTGGTTTCCCCCTTTTAGAAGCTCAAAGTCAGGGCTGCCCTGTAATTAGTGCGGACAATTCCTGTTTGCGGGAAGTCGGAGGAGAAGGGTGTCATTATTTCCAAGATGGGCATATGGATCAGCTAGTAGAACTTATGCGCTACTGCCTGGAAAGAAACGAAGCGTTTTCCAGCATTTGTGCTGCAGGGTTTGAGAATTGCGAGCGGTTTTCATGGGAAAAATCCGCAGAACTTACACTAGAGGTTTATCGTTTGGAACTGGAAAAACGAAAAAGACCGGCTCACAAATAAGGGGCGCTATCGAAGACTTCTTTCGCGTCTTTTCCCCATTCTGTTTGTCAAAGCATCTCTGATTCCTTTGCAGAATTCCACGAAAATTCGCGGATGCCTGAGTTTATAGGCTAATAACAGAATCAAGTGAACCGCGTAAAAGGTTTTTTGGGAGGCAGATCCGTACTTTAACACCATGCGAGTTTGATTTCGCATTCGGTAATATTCTTTAGGAGTTCCAGCTCGATCGGTGGTGGAGTTCGCGGCGTGAACCACCTCAATTTCTGGGAAAAACCGAATCTGGAATCCCAACCTCTTCCAGCGTAGGCATAATTCCGCATCTTCGCAATACATGAAATAGGTGTCGTTAAATAAGCCGCTCTTCTCCACAACTTCGCGAGGGAATACCACGAAGCATCCGGATACAAAATCAATATTACCGTCCACTGTCTCCGCGTAGATGAATTCTATCGATAGATTCAGCTTGGAAATCCTGCCAATATTGGAACCGGGTAAACCATCCGCTTTGTTCAATACCAGCCCGGCGATGATTCGATCGGGACAAATCGCAGTTGCCCTCGATACTTGATCCGCGAAATTCGGACGAACTTCCGTGTCATTGTTCAACAGGGCTATGTGCGAGAATCCTTCTTCCAAGGCCTTCCAGATTCCCGCATTCGCTCCTCCAGCAAACCCAAGATTTTCTGGAAATTCGATATAGGTGAAGTCCAGTCTCAACGACCGCATTTTTGTCCTTAATACGGTTCCTGAATCATCCTGTGGATAATTGTTTATTAAAAATATTTTGAGCAACTCACGGTTGCCCTGCGCTAGGCTTTCGAGACAGGCCGTGGTAAGATCTGGAAATTTGTAATTGAGAATGACCAGAGCGAAAGATTTTGTATTCATCATCTTTCAGAATTTGGGTTGGATGGCAGAAGGTTTTGGAAATACTTCCGGAAACGCTCTTTCATTTTCTCTTCCGAAAAAAGGAGGCTACGATTCAAGGCTTGTTGACGCAAGGCGACGCTTTCGGACGGGTTTTCCCAAAGTCGTTTAAGGGCCTGAGCCCAAGCCCCAAAGTCGTTGTTCTCCGCTAAAACTACGGCATTCCCCCCGATTTCCGGGATACTCGTATTACGGAAAGCGAATACAAGATGACCATATGCCATTGCCTCAGCAATGGGCAAGCCAAAACCTTCCCTTAGGCTGGGATAGAATGTAATGTCGCAGGTCTGCATTAGTTCCCGCAATTTCAAATCGGAGACCAAACCGCGCAAAATCACTGAATTTTTGCTGCGGATTTTCTGCAAGACAACGGTTAACTGTGCTCGATCGGAATCAGAAGTTTTACCCACTAGTTCTAAGGAGAAAGGTAAGCCACCGAACAAAATATCCAAATGGGACAGCAAAGAGAAAACGTTCTTTCTCGGCTCTAACGATCCGACATAAATGCACCTGAGAGGTGATTTTAGAGGCTTCAATTCGAGAAGGCCCGGATCGAGATTTTTTCTAACTCCCAACCAAAGAGTCGTGATTTTTTCTTTATCCATCTTGGGGAAAAGCCGAAGTGCCTCGCGTCGGGTGTATTCACTTATGGTGATCGCACGGGACTTTCGGGATGCCTGCCAGTATTTGTAGCGCACGAAGAGATATCGGGACGGCTTTTTAAGCAAAAGAATTTTCCGATCCATTTGCAGAAAGTCGTACCAAAAAACAATTTGTGGAACTGAGTGACGGGTGATCGTCCTTGCCTCGGGATGGATGAGCAGCGCGGCCTGTGAAATAATTTGGCGATAGCGCCACGTGGAAAATAAACCATGGAATCTCTCGATTCGAGAAAACCAGAAAATTTCGGGGACAAAGACAATATCATGAGCCGGAATACCCCGCGGATAGAGATATGCTTGTGCTACGTCAGGATAAGCAAGAAATCGGACAAGGCCGCGAAAGGATGCTTCGCACAAAATATCCATCACTACGAATAAAACCTGAGGAATTCCGCGCTGATCTCCGCCGAATCTTAAAAAGGTCACGTCCAGAAAAATGAACTTTGATTTTTTTCCCTCCATTATGAAATCTTTTTCCGCCTAACAGGGGACATGTAGGTTACGACTGTCATGTATTCTTAGAATTTCGCGAAATCTTATGAAGTATAAACTCAAATGAATGGCACTTTCTCAAGAACATAATTTACAAAAGATGCGTTGATGAGAGTTTTTCACAATGAGCGCAGTAACTTCCGGCCGTTCAAAAACGGATCAACATCTGGATTGCAAGTTGGTAAGCACGGCAAAATCTGGCACACCAGAAATAGCAAAATATTTAATCCCAAATCCTCTCGTTTTGCCCACTTAGCGCCTTAAAACAAGCGCCAGGCAATGTATTTTGGTGGGGACCCCACAGCGTCCATTGCAAATTTCAGGATTGGCTTGACACTGCTTATGATAGATATTTTCAAACTTCTGTCTCGATGGGTCCATCAGGACGGATGGCGCGGATTGGGGCGCAAAATTCGTCAAGTATTTCTCTACTGGCGATTCCGTCTCCGAGTATTTTTTCTCCGAAAACTCCCCAAGATTCTTGTTCAAGCACCCTTAGGAAAAAACACATATTGGCCAGATATTTCCAATAGCGTGCATCCGCGATCTGCGGCATCGGTTCCAACTTTTTCGATACTTCTGCCCGCTTATCGCACGAAGCCGACGTGGTTGCGCGAGGCGGTGAATTCTGTTCGAAAACAGAGTTATGAAAACTGGGAACTTTGCATAGGACTGTATGATGTTGGGACAATTCTTCAAGACGAAGTGCGTGCGCTTTCTGAAAAAGACTCTCGTGTTCGCGTGTTCGATTTAAGCGAAAATTCCGGGATTTCGATTAACTGCAATCTACTTGCCAAGAACGCCACGGGTGAATTTTTAGCCGTGCTGGATCACGACGATTACATAGAGCCTCATGCCCTTCAAGAACTGGCACCCTTGGTAAGTTCCGGACAATTCGATCTCATATATACCGATGAGGATGTCATTTTTACCGGCGTGAAAATTCCTTTGCCACCGAACCTGAAGCCCGATTGGTCCCCCGACAGTTTGCTCAGTTATAACTATATCTGTCACTTCTGTTGTTACCGCCATAATCTTTTCTGGGAGATAGGCGGATTTCGTTCGGAATACGACGGAGCTCAGGATTACGATTTATTCCTTAGGTTTTCCGAGAAAACGGAACGTATCGCGCACGTTCCCAAGGTTCTTTATCATTGGCGTCGCCATGCGCTTTCCTCCTCGTCAGGAAGCGGGGCCAAACCCGCAGCTTGGGAGGCGGGTCGCCGTGCGGTTGAATCCCATTTGAAAAGGGTGAACGAAGGAGCGCGTGTGGAATTGGGAAAATATTTCGGCACGGTGCGCGTCCATTACCCCATTCCGCAGGCCATCTCTGTTCGCATCATTATTCCTTCTGCTAATCGGAACAATACCTTAGTGCGATGCCTTGAAAGCATCGCACGCTTCACTCGCTATCCTCGTTACCAAGTCACCGTGATGTTGAACGGAAATGGTGATTTTAAAGAATTGCGCAAGTCTTACGCTCTTCATGATCGTGTTTTTCTGCACGACTATTCGGAGCCGTTTAACTATAGCCGCATCAATAATGCGGCCGTGGCGAAAAGCGATGGCGATGTTCTTGTTTTTATGAATGATGACATCGAAGTTATAGAGGAAACCTGGCTTGAGGGCCTATTAGAGCATGTACTACGCGATAAGGTCGGTGCCGTCGGGCCCATGCTATTGTATCCCAATGGCACCATACAACACTCGGGCATTTCGGTAGAACCGGACTGCATCGCCTGGGAATTTCATAAAAATTTGCCCCAAACAACCGCGGGCTACAATTTCAGGGTTCAGACTCTGCAGAATGTGACCGCTTTAACGGGCGCGTGTTTATGCACCCGCAGGGAATATTTTTTGGCGGTGGGCGGATTTGATGAGAGGTTGCCTTTGGCATACAATGACGTGGATTATTGTCTTAAGCTTCTTGCGATGGGTTATCGGATGGTTTATACGCCTTTCGTCCGTTTGATACATCACGAGTCGTTAACCCGTGGAAATGACTTTGAAGGGGAAAAGTGGAACCGATTACGATCTGAAATGGATATGATGCGCCAAAAATGGGGCGCTGCGGGCCTTCGTGACCGCTATTTCGATCCTCGACTTTTCAAGAAAGGAGCGGATTTGCACCGGCTTGCCGCCGATTATTTAAGTTCCCCGCAGCTATGAACCGAAAATTAAAGATTCATTTCATTTTGCCCGCGATGGGCAAAACAGGCGGCGTTTTGGTCGTGTTGGAATACGCACGCCAATTCCAAAAAATGGGTCATGACGTGCGCGTCTATTACCCATTTTTTCCTTATTGGATTTACTTCAACGGTTTTTCAAAATGGAAAAGGCCTTGGGCCTACCTGAGATATCTTATTTCGCATATACGTGTTTCCACACAGGATATTTCATGGATTCCAGATACGCTGGATTTACGCAGGGTGCTTTTTATTTCCTCTGTATTCTTGCGCGATGCGGACGCGATCATCGCCACGGCTTGGCCCACCGCTTACAGTGTGGCGCACCTTTCTACAACCAAAGGTGAGAAACTTTACTTTGTTCAGCATTACGAGACGTGGCATGGCGAGGAGGCCGCTGTGGATGCAAGCTACCGGCTACCCTTAAAGCTGCTTGTAATCGCTCCTTGGCTCACGGAACTCATGCGGGAAAAATTTGGTAGGAAAGTGACGGCAGAACTACATAATGGGATTGATCTGGATTTTTTCAGCCCTCTTTCCATGAAGCCCAAGGTTTTATCCGTTCTGATGATGTACCATGTTCTGGAAATTAAGGGTGTTTCGGATGGGTTGGAAGTGCTAAGAAGGCTTCATCAAGTTCATCCGGAGGTACGCATACGAATGTTCGGAATGTATCCCTTCAGGGAAGCGGACAATTTTGTCGAGTATTATCTGAATCCGACCCCGGAACAGCTTTTGGACTTATACCAAACGTCCCATATTTTCTTTAGTCCAAGTCTTTCCGAAGGCTGGCATCTGCCACCCATGGAAGCCATGGCCTGTGGTTGCGCGGTGGTGGCCACCAATGTTGGTTGTATCCCCATTCTGAAAGGGGATGGAAATCTCCTGAGCGCCGAACCTTCCGATCGTGAAACCTTGTTCCGTCATTTGGAGTTCTTGGTTGATCATCCGGTTAAAATGGCCGAAATGGCCGAGAGAGGGCATCAAAACATTCTCAATTACAGTTGGGAAAAACAAAGCAAGCATTTCGAGCAGATCCTCCTTTCCGTGTTAAACCCTTGATTTCACGTTCAATCCTTTCCAATTATCTGGGATCGATATTCGGTCTAGCGGTTTCCAAGGGACTGCGGTTTGTAGGCGTGGTCTTGTGTATCCGTATGGTGGGAAATTACACCTGGGGCCAGGCCACTTCCACGCTCGCGATTTTCTCCTTTTTGACCTTTTTTATCGACCAGGGATTGGGATCTTCACCACTTTTGTTCCATCTCCAGGACCGTACGGTGGACAAAAGGCTCCTGTTTTTGTTGTCCTTTTACCGTACTTCCATGGCGGCGCTCTTCATCGCTGCTCTCTACCTCATTCATTACGCTTTTCATCCACTGGATAAACTGATTTTGATCTATGCGTTTGTTCTTATCCCCAGGGCATTGAGCGTCGACTGGTGGTTTCTACGCCGCGAATTGTACCAGATCACGCTATACATCGCCTCAATACGGACGCTCTTGTTTTTATTCCTTGTGATGCTGTTGGTACGGCATGGGACGCATGCCAAAGTCCTTGTTTCGATAGAAATGCTTTCTGAGGCGGCTTCCGTAATTTTCGGGTACGTGGCCATCTTGGGACTAAGTCGGAACAAGACTCAGAAGGAACCTGCCTTTGAATTTGGAATTCGAGAACTGTTAATCTTCTCGTTTCCTTTTTTGATCATCGGTCTCTTAAATACTGTGCAAAGTTCACTGGATATCGTTTTCCTGAGATTCTTCCGTGGAAGTGAAGTGGTGGCGCAGTACGATATTGGCTCCAAGATTGGATTCCTGTATTTTTTCCTGGGCGCTACGGTCATTCAGATCATCAAGCCGAAATTGACACGGCTTTATCATGAGAAAGATACCCAAAGGATGGGGTCAATCCTCAGAACCACTTCGGCGATCCTCGTCCTTCTGAGTTCCTGCTTCCTGTTGCCATCGCTGTATTTTCCTTCGGAATTAATCGGCCTATTCTTCAAGAAGAACCAGGATCTGACGATTTTTGTCTTTCGTTGGGCCGCCTTATGGGTGAGCATCAGCTTCTTAACGATGCTTTGTTCGGACACCCTTTTATCACTGGGCCGGAGAAGAGATTATGTGCGTGGAGCCTGGTTGTGCGCATTCACAAATATTTTCGCAAATTTCATTCTACTCCAGCTTTTTTCAGGGTACGGAGCGATTTTCGCAAAAATCATTTCCGAAGTGTCCTTTTTAGGATTTTCTTTGTTCTGGCTTCCTCCAGATATCCGGAAGGAAATTTCCGACGCACTAATTTTTCAATTGAGTGTGCTTGCGGTTCTCATTGGCCTTTACGGACTTTCCATATTATGTGGCTATAAACTGGTGTGGCTCTCTATTTCCTTGGGGATATGCGTAGCGCTAGGATTTTTCGGAAAGGTGTTTACCCGCGCGACTCTCGTAATATTGAGAGAAAACTGATACGTATTCAGGGAAGGGTTCCATTCAACCCGAACGTTTACTATCGCTCCTCATCTGTTGATGCGACATCAAAATTACACAAGCGGAAAAGAAAAAAACGTTAATATTACACATGGCTTCGTTTGGGTATAAGGTTTCCTGAGTCAAACCCGTCAGTAACATTGCGATTGAAAGCCCGGCGAGCAAAAGAATTTCAGGGTTGGTTTTTCTTTGTCGGAGGGAAAATCTTATTAATGAAATGAAAATCCATAGGTACAAAAGAAGACCAACAAGACCGGTCTCAGTCCATACCTGCAAAAAGACATCATGGGCTGCGTTTGTGTAAAAAGGCAAGATAATGAGGTGGCCGAACTCCCAGCGAAAATTGGTAAAACCTATTCCCAAAAAGAAGCGATCCGGGGAGGATGTGATCACTTTCCAGGACACGAACCACATTAGAAGCCTACGGCCGGCAGATTTGTCGACATCGACACCATTCCCGATTTCGAATTTTTCCTGATTGGGGTCTGGTCTCATCTCCTGAGTAAAATCATCTTTTGTGGTGCTGCCTTTTCGTTGTTCCATGATATAAACGAAAGCCAGTCCAGCCAATATTAGAACCACCAGCATTTTCGCGAAATTAGCGACGCTGATTTTCCGGAAAAAGTGAACGAACAAAATTGCCAAGCTTCCCGTTTGCGCTGCCCGGGAACCGGAAATTAATATGGTGACAAAAGCGAGAAAAGCAACAATCGAAGGCCATGATCCGTCTCTCGAATGAGATCGATATAGTGCCACCGCCAATGCAATCAACATATACAGCCCCAAATGGGCATGGTTGGGGCCCAGCGTGGAAGTAATGTTCTCGAATATTTGACTAGGATCTAGGACCGCTTGAAGCATGGCTACCACCGCCACCACTGTCGCGCATGCAAGTATCGCGTCCAGTGAAAAATCGACAAGTTTAAATTTCAGCAGGATCCAAGGCAAGGTGATAATAACAATGGCCCCGAGGAGGTATTGAAAGAAGGATATGAAAAAGAAAACCCCATTTTTTGCCATGAAAATGCCGGATATTCCCCACCACGCTAGGAGCAGCATCAGAGGCAAAAAGGTGCGGGCCCCTTGAAATGGATGCGGGTTTCCGTCAAATACCCGCGATCCCATCGCGAACAGCCCTAAAAATACGAGTATGATGGAATCGCCATAAAGAATGGAGGCATGGTTTCGCGAGGACTCCAAATAAATCCCATAGTGGGTGAAGGAGCAAGCGACAATTAGGCCGCCGATTAAAATTTTGAGAAAGACACGGTCTATCCCATTGTCGGGATTCGATTCCGTCTCTAACGGGCCCGGAGGTTCACTGTAAACCACGGGCCTGCCGTAGCGCTCTTCTAAGACCGTACGCTTCAAACATGGGATTGCGATAAAGCTCGATCATTACTAGAAGGCCCGTCAAGAATATTCCCATCAAAAGGGTGCCGACGAAAATGATCAAGATTCGTTTGGGTCCGGATTTATATGGAGGAACAAATGAAGGATCCAGTATGTTAAGCACGGGGGTGGTTTCGACCATTCTGACATGGCTTTCTTCCATCTGGGGTATCAAAGCTTTAAGTACCGTTTTATCCTTTTCGGTGAGCAATTCAAATTTGGCTTCATAAGCAGACAACTTTGGAACCGAATCGTAATTAATCGAGAGTTCAGGATCTTCCTCGCTACTGCCGAGGCCACCGCCGGTGCCGGACAAGATCTCGCGTTTTTTGCTTTCCAGAAGTTCGATTTGGGCATGCAGATTTTCTTTTTCCTGGGGTGGAATGGCGTTGTCAATCTTCGAAAGCTGATATTGGCTTTCCAGTTCCACCAGATTTTGTTCGATAGCGGCGTAATTTCTTAGGGAGAGTTGTACATTCTCGTTGATATCCACCATCTTATTTTTTTGCATGAAAAGCACCCACTCTTGACTGAGAGAGTCCAATTGTGCGTATACTGAGTCGACCAACGCACGATCGAATTCAAACTCCAATCTGGCTTTATTAGTCGAATACTCAATGCTTTCTTGATTGAGATAACTCAGGACGGAGTCTAAGATTATCTTGGAAGAGTCCGGAGTGGAATACGTAAAGGATATTTGCACAATTCCGTCATCTAAATCCTGATAAATGAGGTGTTTTTTGAACATCTTGATCGCCAATTGTTCCCATTTAGTTTCGTACTTCGTCTTCAGGTCGAACATGTTTATCATGTTAACCGCCAACTGACGGCTGTCCAAAATGGCAAGCTCGACACCAATACCTTGAGAAGAATGAAATCCGGGATCCAGCATTTTTAGTCCTTCGGATACTCCCCCAATCAGGCTGCTGTTTTTATCCGCATCCACCTGAAAAGTGGCCTGACTTTGATACTCCTTGGGCGCGAGAAAAGCAATTGTTGTGAAGAGCCCCAGACTGGCCACCCAAATCCACAGCAACGGTTTTTTTTTCTGGAAAAAAAACTTCAACAGTGTTCCTAGAAAAGAGTTTTTCAACAATTCCTCCTGTGCCTTAATTTCCAGACACAAAATAGAGGGTAACAGCGGTAAGCGCTATTCCTGCCAGAGAGGCGACGATACTGAGATAATCTCTAAAAACGTCCAATTTTTGCCTGTCGAGATATATCAAATCGCCAGGTTTTATGCCAGTTTTATAAATCACATCCAAATCAATGGGGATACTGTTTCGGAAGACCACGATGTCGCTCGTTGAGGCGCTAGAGGGGCTAATCCCTGCCAAAAAAATGTACTGTGAAGGGGTATAGTCCGGGACGTAATCATAGCCCCCCGGTCGGGCCACAGACCCGCCAACAAATACCTGTTCCACTTCATTTTTTAATTCAACAGTATCATTATCCTTTGGAGTGAAATCAAAAATTCGATTGGGCGGAATTTGTTGGATGACGCCACCAGCGGTTATAACTCGGGCATAACGTGGAGGCGAGGCCTGTGAATAATTGGTTATTTGCAAATAGATGTCCGTAAGACGGGAAGCAGAATCTAGTTGGTTATAAAAGACATCCCCGGAAGTCCGTATAACGCATAATGGCTTGTTGAAATCCACCTTTGATACAAGGATGCGATCACCAAACTTGAGTAAAGGATTATCTTCATCATGAAATCTCTTAAAATAATTGGCAATTTCGACTTCATCCGTATCTCCATTACCATGGATGAGGATGATTTTATTGCGTATAGCGTAACGTGTAAACCCTCCCGAAGAATCAATTACGTCTTTAACACGCGTGAAGGAGTTAACTTTTTTTACGCCTGGATTTCCAACTTCTCCCGTGATGGGAACTTTGAATAGATTGGTGGAAGCCAAAGTAATGAAGATTTTCGAAGTATCATAAATGGCAGACAGTTTTTGCTTAATTGTTTTTTTTGCCTCTTTCAACGTCATATCACTGATTTCGATAGGAGGAATTCCTGGGAAAAAGACCATTCCATCGGGTCCAATTCGAATAGATGACATGCTTCCTAGGGACACGTTCAATAAATCTCCGGGCCCCACAACATAATCCGAATCTTGTATCCAAGTATCCGCAATTATAAGGTTTTCTTGCACATTATCTTCTGTGGAAGACTTACTTTTTTTCGAATAGACTTCTCTGGGAGTGGTACTTTCCGTAGACATGTTTTCCTGAGAATAGCCCTTAATGGAAAATATTACCAGCGAAAGAAATAACGCTAAATAAACCTTCATTCCGATTGGTCTCCCATCACTTGGCGATTTAGAAGGCATGAAAACCCTCCTTCAAAATACATGCTCTGAAAAGTTAAGCCACTTACCGGATTTGAACCGATGACCTACTCATTACGAATGAGCCGCTCTACCAACTGAGCTAAAGTGGCATGAAAAGGGTCCTAAAGCTAGACTGGGACTTCTTATTTTCCAACCATTCTTAATCACCTTCAAAGGTTAAATTTGCCTTCTTTCAAGGGGAGATATATGGCAGAGATTCGCGGATTACACGGTTTGCGCCCAACTCCGGCAATGGCCGCCCAATTGTCCACTCCTCCCTACGACGTCATCAAGGAAGGCTCTTCCCTAGAGAAGTTGTTGAGAGAAAATCATTCTTCCTTTTATCACGCCACTTTGGGCGCTTCCCCGGCGGAAGCCCTGGAAAATCTTCGGCAACAGGGTGTTTTGATTCCCGACTTAGAACCGTGCTTTTACATATACGAACAAAAATGGGAGGGTGGCGAGCGGCTGGGCTTTTTTGCGGCCGTGGAAGTCTCGCCTTACTCCGAAGGTCAGATTATTCGACATGAGAAAACCTTCGACGAAAAAGTAAAAGGCCGAATCGCCGTGACCCAAGCCACGGGATATACCCTGGAACCGATTTTCCTTCTCACGAAGTCTCCCATTGGCGTAATCTTGGAAAAGGTTCGAGCCGAAGCAAAACCGCTTTACGCTTTCAGCAGCGACTTCGGCGGCTATAATGATTTGCATGGAATCGCGACGCGCGTGTTCCGCGTTCCCGAAGCCTCCGAGTCCGGACGGGCTTTGCGTGAAGCCATTTCACAGAACCCCCTGTATATTGCGGACGGTCATCATCGCTATCATGCGGCCCTGCTGAGTGGGCAAAACCACGCCATGGCCTACATCGTCCAGGATGCGCGCATCCTCGCCTACAACCGCGTAATTCGCGGATCGATACCCTTCTCAAAAGCGCGCAAGTCGCTGAAGCTCGAGTCTACTTCGGAGTTTGCCACGCCGCCTCAGCATCAATTCTGCCTGTACAGCAAGGAGGGCTCCTTCCTACTCAAGGCCGAAGAGGTACCCGAAGACGTGGTGGGCCGACTGGATTGCTCCATCCTGGAGCGCGAACTATACCCGACGCTAGGGGTTGATCATTCCATGATTATGAAGAAGGTGCATTTCGACTATTATCCGGAATGGGATCTGGCCACCATGAAAGCTTTGGTGGACAGCGGAGAATACGATGTGGCCGTGGCGCTGCACCCGGTTTCCATAGAGGAACTTATGGCCGTGGCGGACGCGGGACTGAAAAATCCCGCTATCGTCATGCCGGAGAAGTCCACCTTCTTCGCCCCCAAAATTTTGTCGGGTTTAATTCTGTACAAACACGCCCTGAAATAGTCGAAGCCATCCAAGCGGTCCTAGGGTAGAGATTCGGCTTTGGGCACCTCCAGAACGATTTTGCCGGTTTGGGATCCCCGCTCCATGTGTTGCAAGGCCGCCTCAGCTTCTTCCAATGGGAAGACCTTGTCGATGACCGGGCATATCTTCTTTTCCTGCACGAATTCCAGCATGGCCTGAAAATCAAGCCGGGATCCCATGGAGGTTCCCAAGAGGGAAAGCTGTTTGAAAAAGATCTTTCGCATGGGAAGTTGAGGCGCTCCGCGCGTGGCACCGAAAAATACCAAGCGCCCTCCGGGCTTCAGCACTTCACAAATCCCGTTCCAGCCCACTCCTGCGGCGCTATCCACACAGAGATCGAACGCGCCGGCCGTTGCCTTTAATTCCTCGGCCCAGGATTCCGAGCTGTAAAGAATACCGCCTTTTGCGCCCAATTTTTTTGCCGCGTCAATTTTCTCGTGGGAACTGGACGTGACCCAGACTTCGGCACCGGCAGCTGCCGCAAATTGCAGCAGAAAATGCGCGGCGCCCCCGCCAATTCCCGTGATCAGCACCTTTTCTCCGGCCTTAAGTCCACCGCGGCGGAACAGGGCGCGGTGCGCGGTAACGCCCGCCAAAGGCAACGCCGCGGCTTCCTGTGGTGATAGACCTTTGGGAGCGGGGAACAGTTGCGTTACGGGAACAAGAAGGTATTCGGCGAAAGTGCCTGAGTCCGGAACTCCCAGAATACGCCAGGCAGAAAGTGGCGCGGCATCGTCGTCGCCCCAGTTTAGTGTGGGGAACAGCACGACAGAAGAGCCCATCCAATGCTTATCCGCTTCGGATCCGACGATCTTCACGGTGCCGAACCCGTCGGAACCTGGGACGCAAGGAAGGCCGCTGATGTTTCCATAGGCTCCCTTGCGAATCCACAGATCGCGGTGATTCAGGGCGGCATACTGCAAACGCACCAAGGCTTCGCCGGGCTTTGGAATGGGGATTTCAAGACGTTCGGCCACAAGCGGTTTCCCGCCCTCGTGCAAAATCATCACCGTGTACTTTGCCATAAGTTGGGTCTTAAGATCCGTCTTGTTGTCTTCAGCCCTCTTTTGGGATGAACCAAAGGTCCTTGGTGGCCAAATCGCCGGCCCCCGCGGCCTTAAGATACAGAAACAACTGCATGCGGTAACCCACGATCCATTTCAAGGGGCAATTCACAAGGGCCTCGCCTTTTTTCAGGGTTTCTCCCCAGGGCAGCGTAATGGTTTCATTTTCCAGCGCGATAGGCGAGGCAGACCGCACTAGGCACGAGATTTCTTCTGACTGCCAGCGCATATTGCGTTGGAAATCCGAGGGAGGCATATCCTTGGTGACTTCATTGGTGGGTTTGCCCACGCTCCAATCTCCGGCGAGAATGCGGCGCGTGCCATTGTAAGGCCCATAGCTCAAGTAGCGCAGCAGCTCCGCCGTAGAGCGCTGTCCCGGCGTGGGCCGGTAATCCAACGTGCCCGGAGACATGCCGCCAATCTTGTCGTAGAGCCGAAGGCAGATTTTCGTTTCGGTTTCAAAGGATTGGATAAACGACTCTTTTGAAAACATACTTGTTCCCGGTTCAGGTAATTTCTTTGAAGGCATTTTCGTAAATCTTGACCCAGAGCAGATCCGACGGTTGGAAAGATAGGCCCCTCGGTGCCTGTAAACCAGCAGAAGTTTTAAAATCGAATATATTTTAAGCCCCCAATTCAATAACGGCGATTAGCACATTCAATGCTATGTTACAGTTGACACTCTGGAAATGAATTGGAAGTTTTACAATGGTATTTGTGGCGGCACAAAATCAGTAAGATGCTCAAACAATTCCTCGGAAAACTCAATGAATAGCGCCACGAAAATTGGGAAAAAGATATTGAGATCTGCCCATAGGAATTTTGTCGCCTGGTATGGATCTTTTGTTGATCATAAATACTTGGATCCCAAGGTTCCTATTTCCAAATTGGTTGGTCACGGGCAATATCTACAGTACTTGACAGATATTGGAAATCACCCAGGCCTCAAAATTCTTGAGGTTGGCAGTCGCGAAGTAACCGGTAAATCGGATGCGCGGAGCAGATTTTCAAAGGCTGAATATGTTGGCTTTGATTATTATCCCGGAGCAAATGTGGATGTTGTCGGGGATGCTCACAAACTATCTCAATATTTCGGTGACAAAAAATTCGACATCATTTATTCAAGTGCGGTTTTCGAGCATTTTGCTATGCCGTGGCTTGTTGCGGTCGAAATGGCAACCTTATTAAAGGTCGGCGGAATAATTTTTGTTGAAACACATTTTTCATATTCGTCACACGAAAGACCCTGGCATTTTTTCCAGTTTAGTGATATGGCGCTTAGGGTGCTATTCTCTCCGGCCTTAGGAATGGAATGTATCGAAGCGGGGGCCTCAAATCCCCTTGTCGCGAGGTTTTCGTCACTCGCGGATGACTATTTAAAATGCAGACCCGTGGGTGGGCTCTATTGTCATAGCGAATACCTAGGCCGCAAAATCAAGGATGTCGATCGATTCGACTGGGGCAATGTTGATTTAGAAGATGTTGTACAGGGCACGAAATATCCGCCGTTATAATTCGGGACAGGGGACCCGCGAGCCGGCTTATTGATCAACTATCACTTAAGGTGTTTAAGGGGAAGGCGCTCTTAACTGCATTTGTTAAGCGCTTCATTCCAAATCTCAATACCCCCCTCAATGCTGCAGTTTCGGCCCGCATCGCCGCACAAGGTTTGGCGCCAGGCTTTGGCGCCGTGCACTCCGGCAAACAGTCCGGTGAAATGGCGGACGATAGCGGAGAAGCGCTCGCCTTGTTCCAACTCCGACCGTATGTAGGGGATCAAGGCCCGTGCCGCCTCCTCACGTGTTTGTACGGGATCGGGTTCTCCGAAAAAACGCGAGTCGAGCCGAGCAAAAAGGAAGGGATGATCGTAAGCCTGGCGGCCGATCATCACGCCGTTGAAAATTCGCAGATGATCTTCGGTCTCCTCCCAGGTTTTGATGCCGCCGTTGACGGCGATGTCCAGTTCGGGGAAATCGGCCTTAAGACGCGCGACGACGTCATAGCGCAGGGGAGGCTTTTCGCGGTTCTCCTTGGGGCTAAGGCCCTTGAGCCACGCCTTCCGGGCGTGCACGATGAAACGATGGCAGCCCGTTTTCGCGATGGTGGCTACGAAGCGGGCCAGCTCTTCGTAGCTGTCGTGATTGTCGAAACCGATGCGGTGCTTCACCGAAACCGGCAGGTCGGAAGCATCGGCCATGGCCCGCATGCATTCCGCCACGCGTTCCGGCTCTCCCATCAGGCAGACGCCGAAGCTTCCGGACTGCACACGCTCGCTGGGGCAGCCCACGTTGAGGTTGATTTCATCATAGCCCGCTTCGCGCGCCATCACTGCGCAACGCGCCAGATTCTCAGGGTCGCTGCCGCCCAACTGCAGGGCAATCGGATGTTCGGTGGGATGAAAGCGCAGCAATTGCCGGGCGTTGCCGTGCAGGAGTGCGGGCGTCGTGATCATCTCGGTATACAGCCACGCGCGATGCGACAGGGTCCGGATGAGGAACCGAAAATGTCGATCCGTGCGATCCATCATGGGCGCGACGCTGATCCGGATCATGGCAAAAATCCTTTAAGCTTGGCGCACCTTGCGGATGCGCGAGGCGAACAGCGCGCTTACGATGAGAACGCCAATGCCAATCCAGCCCGCGACATCATAGTGAAGAAGGGTTCCGGTTGGACTCTGTTTTAAAATGAGCGCCGCAGTCATTGCCGCCAATCCCATGGCGATTTGCTGGAACGCGTTATTTACCGACAGGAAGCCGCCACGGTGCTTAGGTTCCACGGCGGTAGTGACCAAGGTCATCGCCGGCGTGATGCGGCCCGAGGCGCTGATCATGAATAAAGTGGTGAGCGGCAAGGTTTGCCATAAGGTAATATGGCCCAGATGCGTCACAATGAACATAAAGGGAAGGCTTAAGGTCGCCATGATGAGGAACATGCGGAAAAGTCCGAAACGGTCCGCTAGACGTCCTATCAGCGGCATGGTGAAGAAAGTGCACAACCCTCCGGTCATGTAGATGTAAGGCAGTTGTTCGTTCCGCAACCCCACGTTTTGGATCAAGGTGGGGCTGATGTAAGGGATAATGACGAATCCCGCGAACATCAATGTGGAGGTAAATCCAAAGGCGAGCCAATGCTGCGGAACCCCGAACACCGCCTTCAGGCTGGTGATCAGGCTCTCACCCTCGGTTCGGGGAGTGCGTTTGACGTGCGGCAAGGCTTTCGCCGCCAGAGCCCACAGGATGAGCGAGAGCCCTCCGAGGATGAGAAAGGGAGCCCGCCAGCCCAGGTGATTGGCCGCAAAGATTCCCGTCGGCACGCCCAGCACCGACGCCAACGCAAAAGACGTCATGACGATGCCCATGGCCGCGCCGCGCCGCTCCAGCGGGATGGCATCCGCGACCGAAGCGAAGATCAAGGCGGAACTTATGCCGCCGAAACATCCGGCCACAACGCGCATGCACAGAAGCCATTCATAACTGGACGAAAGCCCGCATAGAGTGGTGGCTATGATAAAACCGCTGAAGGAGAAAAGCAGCGCCGCCTTGCGGGTAAAACGGTCCAGTAGGGGTGCTGCCAGAAAACCGCAAATTCCAGCGCTGAAAGTGTAGGCCGAGACCAAAGCTCCAAATCGTCCCGGGGAGACACCAAAGTCCAGCATCAATCGCGGGCCCAAGGGCATGATGATCATGAAATCCACGATGTGGGCAAATTGCACCAGCGCCAAAACGATGAGGAGCAGGCGTTCCCGCTGCGGCGTCAAAGATGAAGATGATGAATCCACGAAAACCCGTCCTTTTCCAAAAGCGTCAAAAAAAGCCGGAGCCCAGTGTCCTGAACCCCGGCTTGCTAAGGCGAAAAGTAGAATCCCCGCAAATCCCTATTTCTGGGACTTGTCAGGGGCGTGCACGCCCTCGAAACTGAGCACGAGGTCCACATCGGGGGCAACTACCAGTCCGCCGGTTTCAATGGCCTTGTTCCACTTGAGGTTATAGTCGAAGCGGTTGATCCGGCCCGTGGCTGAGAACGCGGCGCGCTCGTTGCCCCAGCCGTCATTGGCCAGGATTCCGGTTCCCTTGACTTTGAGAGTGATTTCCTTGGTCACGTCGCGAATGGTGAGGTCACCCGTGAGGTCGCAAGTGGTGTCGGCCATGTTCACATTGGTGACGGATTTGGAGACGAACTTTATTTCCGGAAATGAATCCGCGTTGAAAAAATCATTGCTTTTCAAATGGGTATCGCGCTTGACATTGTTGGTGGTGATGCTGGCCACCTTGATGACGGCTGATCCCTTTGTAGCCGCGAGGTTTTTCAGATCAACATCGAAACTGCCGCTGACGTCCGAAAAGGATCCCGTGACGGTCGAAATGGTCAAATGTTTGACTTTGAAGGAAACCTCGCTGTGCGCCGGATCGATCTGATATTCCGTTGCATTTGCATTCATCCATCCTGCCAGCAAAACGGTTGCGGCGCCCAAAACGATATGCTTACCAAGCATGATTTCTCCTTTTTTTGAGTTTAAAATCCTCGGCAGGATAAAATATACGTTGAAACGAATATTATCAAGTGCAATAGAAGGAATTCAAATGTGTCGTTTTTTCGCCATTTACGCCATTATGGGGAAATCACCGAATAAGGCTTAACGCTGGAGTTCCAGCCCCACAGGACAATGGTCGGAACCCAGGACCTGAGGCAGTATGGAGGCATTCTTGACCCTTTTACGCAGGGAATCGCTGACATAGAAGTAATCGATGCGCCAGCCCACATTTCGGGCCCTAGCACCGGACTGCATATCCCACCAGGTGTATTGTTGGGGTTCCGGATGCAATTCCCGAAAGATGTCGGAAAAACCGGCGGCTAGAAAACGATCGATCCAAGCGCATTCCTCGGGAAGAAATCCTGAAATTTTCCGGTTTTCTTTGGGCCGGGCGAGATCGATCTCCTTATGGGCCGTATTCACATCACCGCAGACCACCACGTTGCGACCATTTTGCAACAGCCCCTGGCAGACGTCCAAAAAATGATCGTAAAAATCCATCTTGTACTGAAGTCGCTCGGGTCTTGATTTGCCGTTGGGAAAGTAAACGTTGAACAACGTAAAGCCCTCGAAATCTGCCCGAATGACGCGGCCTTCCGTATCAAATTCATTGCGTCCCAGAGATAGAGAGACGGTCTGCGGTTTTTCACGGCTGAACAGCGCCACTCCGGAGTAGCCTTTTTTTTCAGCGGAGGAAAAGATCTGGTGATATCCGATGAGGGGCTTTAACCCTTCCACCACTTGAAATTCTTGCGCCTTGGTTTCTTGCAATCCAAGAATGTCGGGTCTGTGCTCGTCGAAAAAATCAAGGAATCCCTTTTTCAGAACGGCGCGCAATCCGTTCACGTTCCAGGAGAAGAGGCGCAGGACATCGTTTTTTCCGGCGGGAGCAGAAGCCATGTTGTCACTCCGTCATCGTTAAGGTCAAATTATCCGCAGCGGGCATTTCTCATTCCTTTGTCAGATTTTCCGAGGTTCCCCGACTTTTGGTAAGCAGGGAATATCCGGGCAGATCGGCCAGCCGCAAAGGTTCTTTCGGCAACCCCAAAGCGTATCTAAAACTCGGGCAATTTTTAAGCAGCCATTGAATAACCCATGTCAGGACATAGGAGCCTGCCACGACCAGAAAAATGCGGTTGGCGAAATCCCAAACGGTGACATCCCCGCAAAGGGCGGTCACCCAGCGAAGGACGTTGGTGTGCACCAGATAGATGAAAAAGGTGAAAGGGGCCATTCCCGCATACAGGAAGTTCCAATGCGGATTTTTGTGAACGTGAGCGGAAAGCCAATCCTTGCTTTTCATGAAAAGCACAAAACTTGCGATGCAATACAGAATCACGGCCCAACGGTTGAAGTGATCCGAATTATCAAGTCCCTTGCCTCTTTGAATATTGACGTAGAACTCCGCAACCAGGAGCGCAAGCGATCCCAGCCAAAAGATGAGCGCCTGCGAACGCGAAAGGCGTCCCAAAATCCCCGCCAAAAAATCCGGGTGCCAGGCGGCGTATATCCCGATGCAGAAATAAAAACCATAAAGCACGAACAGGCTTGAACCCACGGCGGGCAGATGCCATCCGATGAGCCCGAGAAGGTCGTCGCTGGGCATCATGAAGATCAGCTGGGTCAGAAAAACGAGGCCAACCACCCAGCCCCTTCGCATCCAGCGACAGATAAAGGGAAAGATCAGATAAAACTGAAACAGGATGATTAGGAAGTAATACTGGTAATCGAATCCGTACACGAAAAGGAGCTTGAGAAAATGCCATACGGCCGTTTCAGGCGCGGAACGCCAGGGCAATTCCCTGAAGTAAGCCATATGCCGGTAGCTGGTGATTGCGGACCAAACCAAAAATGGAACCACAATTTTTGGCAGGCGGGTGCGATAAAAGACGGAAAGTTTGGGTGGCCCCGGTAGAGCATTTGGAGCTTTGGGTCCTTTTAGTAATTGGGAAGTCAGTCCAAAACCGGACAGAAAAAAAAAGACGGGCACCGTGAACCGCACACACTGATCGACGATCGTCGCGAAGAACCCCAGCGACCAAAAGGATCGGAGGTTGTAAAAATCCACCACCCACGTATGAACGCAATGTGTCACGATGACCAAAACGCTCGCTACGACCCGCAGAAAGTCGCAATCACGACGGCTGAGTTGATAGCTATCCGATGAGTTCATGGCGATTTATGAAAAGGAGCTTTATCCGGCGCGGACCAGAATAGCAATTCGCCCCCGGGAAGAATGGTTTCAATGAGAAAGGTACGACAGCGGTTCGCCGTCCAGCCATACCCGCCAAGCCAATCCACCGGCATCCGCAATGCCGGGGAGCCGGTAGGCTATCCTTCCCGCGGCGGAAGGTGTGCTCACCTCACCGGAAAAAACCGCATGACTGCGTCCTATGGCATCAATGCTTTCTACGCGCAGAAAATGGTTCGCTTTTAGGAAAAAGGCGGCGGGCAGCACAAACGCTTTTCCTCCCACCCATAATTCGGATTCATTTTCCGCCAGGTTCGCTGAGATTCCAGTGCCTGCGGGATTAAGGGTAAAGACGAATAATTTTCGCAGGACCAAAGGTTTGTCCTGGGCCAGGAACCGGAGCGTGTCGGTGCCCTTGGCGGCGCCGGTTGAATTCCATGAAAAGCTGCCCGTAGTCGACCCGAGGGTGCTGCCCGCAGGCGATGTAATATCGGAGTAGGCATATCCCGAGGCGCCCGGAACGGAAAGAGTATACTGCACCGTGTTTCCGACATTCCAAGAAGTGTGCGTAGAATCGGTCAGACTCAGGTTCGGCAGCGTGTTCAAGTAAGTTGCCAGTCCCTTTGACGCGTCGAGGCGGCCTCCGGTCGAGTCTTTGCCGACCAAACTGGCATCCGGTGTTGCGCCAGCCAGCGCCAAAGCGCGGGTAAATGTCACGCCCATCCGCTTGCACGCCGTTCGCAACAGTCCGATGTATGCCGTCATGTAAGGCGCGGCGAAGGAGGTGCCGGCGGACTGGTTTGACGAATAAGCGGTGCTATTGTCTTGGGGAGAGGTATCGAAATAGAATTCCAGCACATCGCCAATTTGCAGGACCCGTGAAGTCGGGGCGCTGTGTCCGGTGTACAGAGTTCGAAAGCGCAGCTTGAAAGGCTTCCCATCCATGGGGTGGGTGTCGAAGGCCTCTTCTTCTGCCGTGGCGGCGTTGATGTCCGCAAATTGGACCCATTTGGTGCTGTCCTCAGCCAAACCCTCCACGATCAGCATGTCGTTGTTCGTGCTCTGTGGAGTATAGTCGAGATCGAAATACAGGACGCTTCCGGATTTGCCGGTGAGATCGATGTAGTTGACAGTGACAAAGGTGTCGTTGGAGGTACTCGCATTGTTCGATTGCACGCTTGGAGTTGGAAAGGGACTCGAGGAAGACAAAGTGAATCCGGAACTCTTCCAATTGGAAAGTCCGTTTTCGAAGTTGTCCCCGAATTGTTGAATCTGGGGAATGGAAGTGCTGGGGATGTTTTCGCCCGGCGCCGCAATGGGGACGGTCTTGGCCCCGTAATTGGAGAAATACGAAAGCGCTCCGGCGTTATTGTGCGCGGCGACCATGTAAACGTTGCTGTAGCCATAGGAAGAAGGAGGCGTGGGCATCGCGTCGAGATTGACGCTGTCATTTCCGGCCGCGGCAATGATGGGGATGCCGCTGTCCTCAGCCGCGAGAAAAGCGGCTTGCATCGCAGAGGAATTCCCCCCGCCGCCGATGCTGAAATTGATGGCGCTGACATGGAATGCGCGGAAGTTTTTCACCACGTACTGGATGCCAGCAGCCACCTCCGTCGCCGTTCCGGATCCAGAGGCGTCCAAAACCCGGACCGGCAGAATCTTCACGCGCGGGATCATGCCGGCAACTCCCGCGGCGTTGTCGAACTTTGCCCCGATAATGCCGCTGGTCTCGCTGCCATGCCCCAGGTAATCCTGGGGATTGTTGTCGTTGTTCACAAAATCCCAACCCGCAGTATCGTCGATGAAGCCGTTGCCGTCGTCGTCAATTCCGGGCTTGCCGTTGACCTCGGCCATGTTTCTGAACCACTGTCCCTGAAGATCGGGATGCAAGAAATTGAGACCGGCATCCACCACGGCGATGACCAAGGAGTCGTCGCCGTCAAAGCGGTTCCAGACGCGCGTCATGCCTAAATCCAAGCCTGCCGCCCCGGGAACGGGGTTTCCGTAAAGGTTCGTCAAGGTGGCACCGGTATTGTTTAACGCCCATTGTTGCGAAAATAACGGGTCATTCGGAGTATAACCGGCGGCGTAGGCGATCTCTTCCTCTTCGATTCCGGTACCGCCGGATAACTTTTCCAACACGTGCCGGGCACGGGTGCGGAATGCTTTGGCAGTATCTGAAAAAGCTCCAAGACGCACGGCTAAATCCGCGGAAATTGAGAGCTCTTCACCCTTCCAAACCGCCCAAGCCGTGGAATCCTGAGGCTCATTGCGAAGCAACGTCGCAAGACGGTCGCGAAGGGCGGGATCCGTTATGCGGAGGCGAACCGGCAAAAACGAGGCAGATACGGCAGCGTTGACAGGGGGGGGACGCATCACGGGAGTAGTGCTCCAAGCCGACAGGCTCCCCCAAAGGATTAAAAACCTTGCCATGAAACGCATGGCATAAAGTTATATCGCCACCCTTTCGAGCGCCGTAGGTCTTTTGTTCCAAACGGAGTGCCAAGTGGGCACAAAACGTCCGCATGGAACGGTAGGATGGGCTCTGAGAAAAATCTTAAGGGTCTGTTTTGGGCGGCCACCGTTTCGCTATCCTGCAATGCAGACTGGCAAAACGCAGGCGAACCTTTAATGACATTATATTGGAATCTCGCCTATGCTACGAAGCATCCGTTATCTCCGCCGCACTAAAATTGTCCTCACGGTTTTCGCGATCCTGACTTTTGAGACCCTGGCGGTGGCCGGCGACGCGTCCTTAGAATTGCGAAAAGCCAAGGCGGACATTGCAACGCATCGGTGGTCCGAGGCCGAATTGAAACTCTCCCAACTTTGGAACCAAACTCCGATGCTTTCACAAGCCGGTGAAGCCGGTGTTTTGCTGGTCGATGTTTATTTGCACGAAGGGAAACCCGTGCAAGCCGAGTCCGTGGTTCAACGGTTCAAACGCCAGTTTAGCACCTCCCCGCAATTGGCGCGGGTTCTGTATGATCAGGGCTTGCTGGCTTTGATGCGGGGAGCCAATGACGAAGCCGCGCAAGCCTTCGCGGCAGCCGCGCTGCGGGCACATACTCAGGATGTTTATGACGCCGCCTCCCTCGCCTTGCATCGGATCGTGGAAGGAGGCGGTCTTCGTTTTGACGACCTCCAAATCGCATGGCAGTCTCTCGTGAAAGATTCCGGACTCGGTCCGTGGTTGTTGGAGAAAGTGGGAGAGGATCTGGAGCGGCAGGGGCGTTTTCAAACCGCGCAGGCCGTTTATTCCGACTATTTGGAGCGTTACCCGCAATCCGAAGGCGTGCCCCGGGTACGCGCCAAGTTGGAACACGTGAAAGAGGTGCCTGGCGAAGAACGCTCCGTGGTGCTCATGGCGCCCTTCAGCGGTGAGTTCGCCGAAGTAGGACGCTCCCTGCGTGAAGGCGCGCTTTTGGCCTTTGAGGAAGCCAAAGCGCGCGGTGTTGCCGTTCCCAATGTCAAAGTTCTTGATGATCAAGGCAATCTGGTCCAAGGCGTTCGCCAGCTTCGCAAACTTCTGCGCGAAGAACACATAGATGCCATCCTAGGGCCGGCCATGAGCGACGTGGCCGCGGGCGTGGCCATTGAACTGAGTGCCAGCAAGAGCCCCATCCCACTCATCACTCCAACGGCCACCACCCAAGGCATTGCTTCATTGGGGGAGGGTGTGTTCCAGCTCAATGTCACCACCCAGGTTCTGGGTCAGCGCATCGCTGCGTATGCTTCGGACTGTCTGGAACTCAAAGATTTCGCCATCGTGGCTCCCCAAAGTGAATACGGTTTCCAACTCGCCGCGGCATTCTCTGAAACGGTGCTTAAAAAAGGGGGAAATGTTGTCGCCGTTGCCTATGTGGATCCCGAGGCCCCTGATCTTTCCCAGCCGTTAGAGGAACTGCATCAGAAAGTGGCGGATCATTTCTTCGATAAAATGAAACAAGAAGGCCTCCCGCTTCCTGACGACCGGCAAATGCGTTCCTACATGTCCGATTCGAGCCTTCCCATCGACGGCATTTTCATTCCGGCGGCCAGCGGCGACGAAGCCGACAAGCTCGCATCTCAAATCATTTTTAACAAAGTCCGGGGGCAGATGCTGGGTTCCTCGGGATGGTATGACAAATCCCTTTTTCTCAAGAACTCCGAAGCCACGCAAGGCGCGTATTTCAGCGTGGACTTTCAGGACGAGCCTAAAACCGATGTCTACGCCGCCTTTTCAGCGGCCTACCGGAATCAATGGAAACGCCCCCCGGATCGTGTCGCGGCGCTTTCCTACGACGCCACACGTTTCCTGCTTGAAGGCATGCAGAAATCCTCCGAACCCAAGACACTCATTCCAGCCTTGCGCGGAATAAAAATCTTTCCCGGAGTTCTGGGCGATATTGTATTCGGGGATGAGGAAGCCAATCAAAACACGGATTTGTTCCGGCTGGAAAGAAGATCGTTCAAGGAAGTTCCGGACTGCGCGGTCAGCCAACATTAAGGTTAGCGTTTACCGCTTACTGCTTAAGTAGCTAAGGCGCCCGAGAATATTCCCTGGGCGGAAGCCCGCTTCTTTCCCTCTCCAAAAAGTGGCGCGCGCGCAGGAGTCCAGCGATTGAAATCGACTCCGTAATTTCTCCCTCCAAAACCTGACGGCAGGCCTCCTCCAGAGGCAACCATTTTATTTGCAGGACTTCGGTGGGATCGGGAGAGGGCTGACCTTGGAACAGATTCCGCGCCAAGAATAAATGCGCCACTTCGTCGGTCACGGAATTGGAAAGAGCAAGACAACCCAAATAATGCCAGTGGGACGCTTCCAGGCCGGTTTCTTCGCGCAATTCCCGTGCGGCCGCAGTTTCCGGCTTGTCCAACTCCTTTGGGCATCCGCCCTCCGGAATTTCCCAGGAATAATAATCCAGCGGGTAACGATGTTGGCCCACCAAAACCACTTCGCCCCCTTCGTTCAACGCCACCACGCCGATGGCCAAATTGGCGAATTCTAAAACTCCATAGATACCGGGATTGCCGTCCGGGCGCGTCACGCGATCCTCGCGCACATGAATCCAAGGATTGCGGTAAATGGAGCGGGATTTCAGACGCATCCAAGGACCCACAGGTTCCAAACCAGGCAATCCGTTTTCCATTGAGCCGAAATCTATTCTTTTGTCGCTTTAGATTCGCTTTGGGTTGCGAAAAAGAGATGGTGCTATGAAAACCGGAGTTTTGCTCCTCAACGTCGGCAGTCCCGAGGCTCCCACCGCTCCCGCATTGCGAACCTATTTGCGTCAATTCTTGAGCGATCCTCGTGTTCTGGATATGTCCGCATGGTCGCGCTGGCTTCTATTGCATGGAATCATTCTTCGCTTTCGCCCCAAAAAATCCGCTCATGCCTATGCTCAAATTTGGACCCCAGAGGGTTCACCGCTGCTAGTGCATACCCGTGCTTTTTCCGCCAAGCTGGCGGAACAATTGGGAGAAAATTATCGCGTTGAGTTCGCCATGGGCGTCGGCAAGCCTTCCATCACCGAGGCTCTGAAGGCCCTTTTGTGCGAACCCCTGCGTGAATTGGTGATTTTTCCACTTTACCCGCAGTATGCTTCCGCCACCACGGGTTCGGGCATTGAGGCTGTTCTGCATGCTCTTTCACCTCTCTCCAATATTCCCCCTTTGCGTACGATTGGCTCTTTTTTCGATCATCCCGCCTATTTGAAGGCGATGGTGGAAATTAGCGCCCCCGCTTCTCGCCTCCCTTAAACCCGAACACGTGCTTTTCAGCTATCACGGCTTGCCGGAGCAACAGATTCGCAAATCTGAAACCGTGACCGGGCATTGCCTGGCGCCTGAGGATTCCTGTTGCATGGAATATGGGGCTAAAAACGCTTTCTGCTATCGCGCGCAGTGTTTTACCACGACCCGGTTGCTGGTGCAAGGATTGGGACTCGAACCTCAGTCCTTCTCCATGTCCTTTCAATCCCGCCTCGGCCGCGCGGCGTGGATCCGCCCCTATACCGATGAGACGCTGACTTTGCTGGCGAAACGCGGTGTTCGTCATCTCGCCGTGTTCACGCCTTCGTTCGTGGCCGACTGTCTGGAAACCCTGGAAGAAATTGGAATTCGTGGCGCCCAGGTTTTTCGAGCTGCGGGTGGAGAACGCTTGGACTTAATACCTGCTCCCAACGCTTCCGATGCCTGGGTTCAGGCCGCCGCTTTGATCGTTAAAAATCGGTGATGATCGGCTCCTGAAGTTTTTGATTCCAACGATTGGAAAGCCCTGATTATTAAGCGTGTTTTCATTCCGTTTTAATCTGTGAACGCATGTTTCGATGAATATTTTGCGTGGAGTTGAACCTTGGTATTTTGAAAGGCGTTGTTTCGGTCTCGAATCGCTTTTTTGAACAATAATGAACCGCCCCTTTCGAGCGATGTGCCATGAGAATTTTGCTGGTTGAAGACGAAAAAAAGGTCGCCTCCTTCATCCGGAAGGGACTGATAGAGCAATCCTACGTCGTGGATATTGCTGAGGACGGCTTGGAAGGTGAAAAGCTCGCCTGTGCGAACGAGTATGACGCGCTGATTCTCGATGTCATGCTGCCCAAGAAAAGTGGTTTCGCTGTATGCCGTTCCATCCGCACGGTAAATGCGCAGGTTCCCATCATCATGCTCACGGCTTTGGATTCCACGGACGATAAACTGCAGGGTTTGGATGCAGGGGCCGATGATTATCTCGCCAAACCCTTCGAGTTCCGGGAGCTATTGGCCCGTCTTCGGGCCCAGTTCCGCAAGCGCCATAATCACAACGCTCCGGCTTTGCTCGAGCTGGCCGACTTGCGGGTCGATCTTGCCACACATTCCGTGGCGCGTTCCGGCCAGATCATCAGCCTCACATCCAAGGAGTTCGCGCTCTTGGAATATTTCCTGCGCAACCGCAAGCGCGTGGTGTCCCGCACCGAACTGGCGGAGCACGTGTGGGACAGCTGTTTCGACAGCGAGAGCAATGTGATCGACGTTTATGTAAGCCTTCTGCGGCGCAAGATAGACCGGGATTTCCCGCATAAACTCATCCACACGGTCATTGGCGTGGGATATGTGCTTCGGGAAGAAGAAGGGGTGCATACCCAATGACCATTAAAATGCGCCTGGCGCTGCTGTTCACTTTCCTGGTGGCCTGCATCCTGGCGACATTTACCTGGGCGGTCTATACCTATTCCTCCTTCCAGCGTTCCAAGGGGTTCTTCGATCAACTTCAGACCGACGCCATTGCCTCGGCGACTATCGCGCTTCGCAGCGACAACCTGAGTGAAGCCGCCTTAGAGCCTTTTCACCGCAAGTTGCAGGAAAAGTTGCCTCTGGAAAACGTGGATATTTTCGACAAAAATCATGTCAGCGTTTTTCATGCCGGGGATCATCAACTTCAATTGAGCTATGAAGCTGAAGCCGCAGCCAATCGTCTCGGGC